>Ga0208434_1000803_pt1 | contig 13984 bp, 18 predicted proteins | sample 13_taG_FD_184086 | JGI IMG/M metagenome (GOLD analysis project Ga0208434, IMG submission 184086) | Marine viral communities from the Subarctic Pacific Ocean - 13_ETSP_OMZ_AT15268 metaG (SPAdes) (version 2) | ecosystem: Environmental > Aquatic > Marine > Oceanic | place: Pacific Ocean | collected... | reverse complement strand
ACTGGTGATAAAAGTATAATCTTGGACTCTTGCTACAAGTTCTAGAGCATTTGTGTTTTTAATTTCTGGTAAAAGGGTTCCTATTTCCGGAACTATGGTTGTGATTTCAAAGGTACTTGGAATTGGCTCTTCTGTTAGTTGATCTTCTCTGATTACATATTGCTCATAATCCAGTCCAAAAATCGCCTTACAGGTTTCCCCTTGATTTTGCGGTGGGGAGGCACACACAATCTCATCTGTTTCTAACTTACCGTAGTATCTCAACATCTTCCGAATACCAGGTCTTATATAAGACTTGAGAAGTGTGTTCAGATTGTATGGAGACTCTGATATAGGCTTAAAAACTCTACTGCGAGGATCATTCATTTTATATTCCAATCCATCATGATAGAGATCTCCATCATAATTTATTGTAACTCTAACTTGATATTCACACTTCTTTTCATTAAGATATGGTTCATCCATTTGAGTCCAATCTGGTTCAATATAGTTTTGATTTGGGATACAAGTCGGGCATATTTTATCTGGTTCCAAAATCTCTTCTTCTGGATCTTTGAAGCATATATCTTCCTGTAATGGTTTAAATTTTGATTCTGACATTATTTCCTCACGTTGTATATACCGAGTCGCTTAGAATATGATCTGATCCTGGTATGAGATCACTATCCAAAGAGTTTATTTCATCTAAATATGTATTTAAAGTACCTAATATTGATTCCAAAAAATGTGTGCTATTTTTTTGCATAAAAGGCCCAAGAAGAACCGCTGCTCCAGGAAGTGCAGAAACTATTCCATTAAGAACCATTAGATTCAGATTAATAGTATTTAACACTTCATAGACTTTTTTTTCTTTCTTATTTTTCTTTTTAAGATAATCAACTAACTTATTACCCAAAACCATCGGATGTAATTCTAGATCTCCAACTTGCAATTCAATTACTTGTCCTTGAAGCCTTTCTCCCAAAGAATTTGTCTCACCTATGCCTGTTTCAAATCCATCAAAATTACCTCGTCCACAGTATATTCTAACTTTTTCTCTACCAATCAATCTTATTTGATCTGCTTTCGCCGCAACTGCTGATTTGTTGACAGCATGTGGTCCGCCGGAAGGTTTTAATCCAAAATATTGATCTATATCCTCTGCTTTTTGCGTTATATAAATCCTTGCTGCATCTGAGTGAAACATTGGACCTACGAACCCTACTCTATCCAAAGGATCTTTGTTGTTCTTCTCATTATCTGCTATTATCAATTGCCCCCTTCCAGCAACCAAATCAATCATGCCACATTGCACCATACCCTTTCCACCGTTTCCAGAAGCCCAAGAAGCATTTCTATCTTTTCCTAGAATAATAAAGGAATTATATTGTCCGTTGAGAACCGTTTCGCATGGTGCTTTATCAAATTTCGGAGTATTTTCTGGTATAGAGGAGCAGAACATAAGCCCTACACCTTTCTTTACCATTTCTTTGGTTTTTTCATTTGTTATATTTGTTAATTTTATTGATTTATTAAAAAATTCTTCTGTTGGCATTGTTTAGCTCTCTTTTGTTATTTCATTTTCTTAAGGATTATTAGATAGGGTTTGGGGCTCAATATCGTTCCGTCTGGTGCTAATTTCATTTTCCTTGTTTGTTTAAAAGTACCCCTAGAGCCTAGATTTCCACCAGCAGTATATGCAAATTGTTCATCTATTTTTATAATAATATCTCCATGTGATGCAGTATTTACGGTGTCTTTCCTTCCATGGCCAGCTGGTTTTACCACAACATCACCTAGTTTTGGTATAACTTTTTCTCTAATTAACGAGTGTGCTTCCCATGGTTTGGCTTTTCCAAATGCAATATTCTGAGAATAACCACTGTGTCCATATCGAGCCGGGAACCCTGTACCTCTCATTGCCCAAGAAACCGATGTTGCACTCCAGTGCATAATACCTGTGACAGAATCCCCTGTTCCTTCCTCAGAGGAGCCACCGACACCTCTTTTTAAAAGCAACTCATCAGTTGCGTAATTTGGCCAATATTCTTCTATTTTTCTGTACGGTTTTCCATTTTCCCGTTTTCTATCTTCTATGCCATAATAATTATATAATTGAATTCTTTTATATGCAGCATTTGATTTATCTATATTTCCTTTTGTTCCTGCGTTTTTCTCGTTTTTACCCTTCCAAAAAGCAATTTCTGCATTTGCTTGAGCAGCTGCTAGAGTTGAACCGACCCCCACAACAACAGAATCAGAAACTTTTATTTTCTTTTCCATTTTTTCAATAATATGATTACCGCCAAAATTAGTAGTAACAGGTGTTCCATCGGGAAAGTTTTCTCCTGTTGGAACATTCGGTGCATATCCACCACCGCCGAAGGCAGCTCTTGCACCTGGTCTTATGTTTTCACCAAACAAACATTGATAATTTACTGATGCTCCGGAGAATCCTCTAATAGTTTTTTTTCTATAAGTTAGTCCCCTAAGTCTTCCGCTGGATTGAGGGCCATCTTTAAAAAAACATTCAATGATACGAACACCTTCAAATGGTTGTTGGTCTGTTTCAGCAATAGTTGCTGCTTCTCCAGAATCCGGATATGCAATTGGATGTAAAGAAAGAATTCTTTTTCTGGTTTCCAAATCTTCAAACACACAAGGTTCTGGTATTATTAGATCATAAATACCGAGAGGTCTAACTCTTATCGCTCGTTTGCCATCAAATATAACTGCTTCGCCAATATCTTCCGGCAAAGCAACAGCTTCAAACACTGTCTTACCAGCAAGAGTATTAAAAAAGGTCTCTGCCACTGCTTTCATGTTCATTTCTTTCTGCATAGCATAATAGGACTTTGGGTCCGAAAGAGCATTGAACAATGCTGTAAATAATCCTTTGGCCACTATTCGTCCTCTTTGTTAATCATTGAATATATGTCTTCCATATCATCTTCGGTTAAACCCTCAGATTTTTCGTTTTTAGACATAAGAGTTGCAATTTTTACAATTTGTTCGTTTGATCTTTGGAGAGTCTCAACGTATTTAGCCAAGGTCATACCGATTTGTTGATGCCTTGCTTCGTCTTTAACAACAAACTTGATAGCATCATCAAGGAGTTCGCGTGTTATTTTGCGGTCTTCTCGGATGTTATCAAGTGCTTCTTTTAGATGTTCTTCTACTTTTTTACTCATATATTAAATAGACCCAATCAAATATTTACATTGTCCCAATCAGTCTTAAACAACTTATATTTTTTACGAAATTTGTTCAATTGTGTTACGATTTGTTTAGTATTCATACCGGTAATCTCTCGGAGATACAAATAAATTGCTTTTTTATTGAAAATTTCTATTTCTTCAACAGAGCCAAGCAGGATTCTTATAGCTTCATACACCTTTCGTTCGTTCTCATTCATATCATTGGTTCCCCACCCGTCCATTTCTAATTCAAGGTGTTGCCAGAATTCTTTCTTTTCTCTTTCTTGTTCATGAGTATCATAATATACTATCTGGTCAAAAGTTAATTCTTTAAGAGCATCATCATAATCAACTTCTCGCTTTGCTCTCTTGGCTCGTTGCTTTACTTTGTGGATAAACCAGTTCTTGGTAATCACACTAAAGTAGGAAAAAGCTTTAGATTTCTTTGAAACGTCGTATTTTCCTAGTATAGTGGTAAGCCATATCTTGCAATCTTCTCTCAACTCATCAATATTGGGGAGAGTAGTAAACTTGTATGTGAATACAATCTTATCAACAAGTTCGTTAAAAGCTGGTTGAATTAATTCTACGTATAATTTTGTCTTTTCTTTACGGCAGTTTGAAGCAGCGTACTTAAGTATCGCGTCTTCGTGAACCTGCGTAAAATACATTCTCTTCTTGGACTTTGGTCTCGGCATTAATTTCTTCCTTTTGTTGTGGCTCATCTTCTTCTTCGGACTCAAACTCTTCTAAAAAGAATTCTTGATCTTCGAAATCTTCTAGAAGGTTGGATACTGAGCGGGTATGATCCACAAGGTATTTTAATGTTTCATCCCCATAAAACATTTCCATTGAGTATACAGACTTAAGATGAGTTCTGTAATTAGCAATAATATCAGCCACATCCCCTATGTTATCATAGATAAAAGTTAATCTTTGAGTAAGTTGTCGTAAATACCAGAACATGACACCGTTAAAAATTAACGATCCCACTAAAACTGTTATTAAAATTACGGTACTACTCATTGTATTCTATCCTTTGTTTTTTTTCTTCTTTGAGAATCCTTCTGTTCTCTTCAATATATTCTTTTGTTAAAGAACCAGTTTTCTTCTCACCTTGCTCTTGTTTTCTCACAATGTTAGTGAGTTGAGGTATTCGGGTTAAAACTTCTTCCATTTCGCAAACTTTACAATCTGTAAGGCGTTCCGTCATACCGTGCCTAACCTCTATCTCACTTTCACATTCCGAGCATTTATAGCAGTATTTAGGCACTATAGTGGCCCATTTATTTTTAAATCGAATTCTTCACCTGTTAGAACCTTCGGCTTTGGTTCTTCTGTTTTAACAGTTGGTGGGTTCATTACAACCAACTCTCCTGAATCGTCAACTTGAACATTGAAGTTCCGTAGAACCGGCACAATATCGGTTTGCTCCATAAGAGACTTTTGTAAAGCCATCATGATTGCTCCGACGGCTTGATTTGATAATTTATGATCTTTCATTTTAACTCCTTTGAAAAACATCTTTTTAATCCTTCTTGGATTGAGGTTTTTGGTTCCCAACCCAAGTTAATTAACTTTGTGGGATCTGATTTGCTATTTTTAATATCTCCTAATCTCTGAGGTCTTTCGATCCAAGAAACATCATTTGTTTGGTCAATGTAGAATTTTATTTTTCTAAGACTAGTCTCTACTCCAGTTCCAACATCAATAATGTTCCCATTAAAATTTTGTTCACTTTGCATACAAAAAATATTTGCATCAACCACATCATTTACATGAATAAAATCTCTTGTCTGTGCTCCATCGCCATCTAAAAATAGTGGTCGATTTTTTTTAATTGAATTCATCCAGTGGTTCATAACGGTAGAGTATGGGCCATCAAATTCTTGATCTTCTGAATAAACATTGTAGTATCTCAAGCATACAGTATCAAAGCCATAAAGTTTTGAAAACAACTTGCATTCCATTTCTGTTATTCTCTTTTGTAAGCCATACGGGGACACAATATCCTCTGCTGCGGCAGAGGAAGAGAAAACTAAACGCTTGACATCGTGTTTAATACACCACTCCAATAACACAGACGAAGACAGCACATTATTTTTCATAGTATAGCTTGGGTTTTCAACAGAAAATTGAACACTTGGAAATGCTGCAAGATGAAAAACATAATCATAATCTTCATCTGGTAGACAGTCAATTATATTTTTATTTTCTTTTAAGTCTATTCCAGTAACATCATGTCCTAAAACAGTCAGTCTTTTAAATAACTTTGAGCCTATGTAGCCCATATACCCAGTTACTAAAATTTTCATTTTTTCTCCCATTTTTCTTTACATTGATCAGGGAAATCGGTACATATAGCGTACCAATCACGAACATCTGCTTCTACTACTTGTTCTAAAGATAAAAGAGGAATTATACAAATTTTTTCATTGTTTATCGACTCATAGTCATGCGCCCATATTAGACAATTACTAGTAAGAATATATGGCTCTATAGTATGCCAAAAAAATTTAAAACAATTCTTTTGCATTGTAAAATACTCTAAAGCGGAACGGTTCTTTGTATGAATCCACAGCTTGTCTTTTCTTTCTTCTAACCACTGTAAACTAACTAATTTTTCTGGTTTATCATGTCCTAAAAATAAGTTTTGATCAACATACCATATATCTATTTCAACTTCATATCCTTTGGAAATTGCTAAGTCTATATATTTTTGTGTGTTCTCTAGATCTTTTTTTATACTATCTGTATTTCCTCTGTGTGAAATAAATATCATTTTAATTCCTCTATTCTAACGCTTCTATCTTCAATGAAAATATCATAATAAGGTTTTGTGCATCTTATTTCATGAAATTTTGCTCCCCAAGAAGTCAATTGTTTGTTCGTAAACTCTGTCCAATCGATTCCACTACGCGAACCTCTTGCAGTCCAATAAACAATAGTGCATCCATTTTCATATAGTTTATTTATTTTTTCTATATTCAAATAATCAGGTACAGCTAAATTATAATCTTTTTTTCCATCTAATGGAATATCTTTTTTATAGAAGCAGATTGTTTCATCAATGTCTACAAAAACGATCTTATCTTTCATGATATCTACTCCAATATCTATAGCATTGAATCAAATCTTCTTCAGATTTTACTTGGCCTGAAGTTAATATTTTATACCAAGCTTCAAAACTTTCTGTTTCATCTGGAGTACCAAAAACTGTCACAAACTCTGTATCGTAAAATCCGACTCTTAATCCACTGGAAACCATAAAGTTATATGCTAAAGTTACATAAAACTCACCATTGTAGTTTATATTATTTTCGATTGTTTCATGAAAACAATTTTTCATATATTCTCCACGAGAAAAATAATAAACACCTGTTGAGGCATGCTCAGACATTGGGTTGTCTGTGTAACATTCTTTTTCCTTAATTTCCAACATTAATTCATTAGATGTTTTAAGAAATGCCATTTTTGTAGAATTTAAAGTATGAGGATGCATACCGGTATGAGTTAAAATGCATCCATCTAAATCTTTTTTGTTAACATACTCAATGAAATGCTGTTTGTTCCATACTAAAGGATTGTCGCAATAACAGATAAGAACTTCTTCTTCATTCGTAACTAAGTCTAAGAAGGGCATCAAAGTATAAATTGGCCCTTTTTTATGATTTTCTATTGCTAGTATGGTTGCGTCTGGGCGTAAAGATAGAAGAATATTTTTCATCTTTGTTTCTTTCAGGTGAGTCTTGTTGCAAATAAAATAAATCTCATCTTCATTGTCAAACATTTCTAAAATATATTGAATTATTCTTTTTTGATTTACTTTAATTAAGGGCTTTGGGTCTCTATATCCCTTTTGAACAAATCGATTCCCAGTTCCAGCCATTGGTATCAAAACTTTCATTTAAGTGATCTCCTATATTTCTCTTCCTCCATCTCACTTAAAACTTCCTTATCTTTCTGAGATAAAAACACGGGGGATAGATTGGAGGAGGTTATTAAATGTTTTATGTATGATTGATAGAGTTTGTTGTTTTCTTCTAGAACAAAAGCGTCTGGGTAGAGGTAGTTTTGATTTTTAGAAGTTTTAGCTAAATAACCTTTACATAAGTTATCGATAGTTGTGCTGTCACGGAGGGCTTCTAGCAAACTATCTCTAGAGATAAAAATACCATGATTTCTTAAGAAAACATTTTTATGTGGTTTAATATTGATAGCTGTTTCTTTTCCCGGAGGATAATAGTCAATCATCTCTCCGTTTATATTTAAATCAGAGAAAATTAGACTACATTCCTGTGAGCACAAGACAGCCAAGACATGTAAAGGGTGAGTGTGCAAGCAACATTGACCTAATCTTAAATGTGAATCAATTTCCATGGAAGGTCTATTTTGATCTTTAAAGATGTTGTTTCCCTTTAGATCATAGAATCCAAAACCTTCAAAGTAACTTATCTCTTTAAATGATGCACCAGACTCTGTTATGACAATTATGTCTTGAAACTTGAATGATAAGTTTCCACCCTTATCCTGACACAAATCTGTGTTACTTGAGATCTTCTGGCTTACAAAGACAAACTCTTCTAGTAAAGAGTAGAGTTTTTTAATTTTATTAATCAAGTTAGTCAACTCTTTCTTGCTATAATCAAATGATAAACCTATCTTTCCTTCTGGTGTTTTTCGAAATTTAAGGATCACGTCGCATAATTGTCTTTGGGGTTCAATAAACCTTAATTCATCAGCTTTTCTATTCTCAATTGTTTTTACAATTTCCTCAATTGTATAGCCTCTCTTTCTAGAATCCCGGGAAATTTTCCATTCATTCTTAAGAGCTGGATCAACGTCAATAAAAAAAGAAATATCAGATAGCTCTGCTAAATTTTCATACATTGCATGTAAACCTTCGTATACTATATTTTTTTTTGGGATAATTGTTTTTGGCTTTGTAAACTGGCCATTTGAGTGATTATAATGAGATCTAGTTATTGGTTTATCGTTCTTAAGTAGAAGTAGCTGTTGATATTCAAGTTCTAAATCGTTTGCCTTCGGATTTAAATGAGTAACAAACTTCCAGTTTTCATCACCACGCTCCCACAAATGCGAATCGTCACCAGAAACAATTAATGTGTCATTGTGACCTAAGCAAACTGAAATTATCTTGGAGATGGTAGTCTTTCCAACGCCTGACGGACCTGTGATTGATATTATCTTATTCATTTGCTGCTCTCTTTATAAACCAAGCAGAATTATACAGATATCTGAGGGATATATTAAACGGAATATTTCTGTCAATAACAAAATCCAAATAAGGGCTATGATGCCAAGTCTTTTTTTTATAATATTTTTCAAAATTTTCATAAAGACCATATACCCCATAAGAAGCATCATCGTTCGTGCAAATAGAAATAATATCCAAAGCTCTAAAATTGTGATAATATTTTTTTACACCATCATAGTTTGTAATCGGAACAGGGTTTCCAAAAAACAAAATAAAATCACTTTTCATATTCAATAGGTTTCTTCTCAATGGTTTGTTTAGCATTATATCGGGTCTTATTTTTATAATTAAATCATATTTTTTTCTTGTTTTGGTTTCGTAGTTTTTCATTAAGTCATACACTCTTTTAAAACCCAGAGTCATATTTTTTAAACCATTAAGGCTCATTTTAGAATTGTGTAGATTGTCACTTAGTCCAAAATCGTGTTGATCTTCTAAGACTATTTCTTTCGGACTCAAAACATCTTTAATGAACAACAGATCTGAGTTGTTGACTTTTCGATTTATCATGTGACTATTGTGCCAAGAAGCTGTGTTTGATTCCACTTCCTTCCAGGAGTGCATAAATACATCACAATCAAGTTCATCTATTAAAAACCTTTTAATAGATGGTAAACACTCGCGAAACGTTCTCAGATGGCCTGATATTAGCAAGCAAATATTCATTTTATCACTTTTCTAGTTTTTAGGAAGTCCATGGTTTGATTCCAATCATCAAATTTAATTGCTCTATCATCAATATAGCAAATTGCGCGAGGCTTTTCAGCTGTCACTTCTTTGATATATTTGTGAAACCCATGGGTTTCCAGCCATTCCCAGATTAACTCAATACCAGTTTTTCCATTAATCAATGGACGATCTTTTCTAGCTTTTGCGGAATAAACAACAATAGTGTATTTTGACGCTATCGTCTTGATTGCTTCTAAAGAGCCTTCAATTGGAGAGTCATAGATTGTACCATCGTGATATCCCTTAGAGCATTTATGGATCACTCCATCAAAATCTATTGCAATTTGCTTGAACTCATCTTCTAGTTTTGATGGCCTATTATCTTGTGTGTTGTAAACTTTACTTATCATTTCTTCCTCAATAAAATAAATTTGCTGGTTTGTTGAAAAAATGTTAATATCAAATCATGATTATATACGTCTTTATCAATACCGCTTACTGTTTTACAAAAGTTTTCAAACTCAGTAACTGATAGTCCGAGTTTATATGCATTATACCCGTAATAATCAACTATAGAATATCTTGCCGTTAGTAGGGCATGTGGTATTTCTTTCATTGTTAAAATGTTTCTATTTCTATCAACAATTTCAGCTGCTAATGGAAGGTTTTTTTTGCTCAATACATGCTCTAGCCTAAGATTTCCTACACCTTTACCCATTCCATTTGAAGATGCATCAGTGCTCTCAAAGCCTATCCTTTTCAACATTCTGTAATTGAAATAAGCTTTGCCAGAATGATCATGTAGATGCATGCCAGTTTTTATTCCAGACCCATTAAGTATTTTTGTAGCTTCAGTAAACACAGTTTGTCTTTCTAGTAAATCCAAAGTTCCATGTGTGTCTGCAAATGTTACATAGTCCAACTGATGGGAACTTAAAAATCTAGATACTCCCAAAATCTCTTCGTCTGTATAGTTGGATATATTGAAAACGTTTAAACTAGTTTGCAAACCAGTTGTATCTTTAATTTTTAATATAAACTTTAAGGCATCGTTGTAGTCTTGCTTTCTAGAACACATCCTAAGCATGCCAAGATTTTTTTGCTCGTCTATTTTGGGATAATCTTTAATATCATGGCTACAATAATGATAATCAACCATTATACATACGTTTCTTTTTTTACTGTCTTGGACAACTTTGTTCAAATATTCCAGGTTTAAATTATAGTGGGGGTTTAAAGATTTTTTTGTTTGCTTCCAATATCCTAATTCAATAAAGTTTATTTCTTCAATTTGCGATATTGATTTGTAGTAATCTTGGGCAAACTCTAGAGGCCAATCCCACTTAATCGCGTGACCTCCATCTCTTAATGTGACATCAATTAAATTCATTTCATTCCTCGGTAAATAATTTTTGCTAGTTTTAAATCTTCAGGATAATCAATTTCCATTCCTTCAATTGAATCTAGCGGGTAAAAATATATATTTGAACCCCATCTGTTTTTGTTTTTTTTAAAAATTTTTTTAGTCATAACGAAAAAAGCTCCATTTGAAAAATATATTGGCGTTAAATCTTGTGTTCTTTGGATAACATTAGGATTAAAATTTATGGGGTTATCAAAATTTCCTAAGAAGCCAAAGTCTTTTTCTTTATTAACGGAATGGATATATTCATACTTTTTCGTTTCATAGATTTTTAAAACTTTCATTATCGTTTCTTTTTTTAAAAATGGAGAAGTTACATGCGTGAGAATTATTGTTTCATCTTCATCAGAAACATAAGTATCTAAAAAATTTTCTAACATTAAATTAGCAGGGCTTAAATAATTGTTTGGGTCATTTTCGATATCTATGTATTGCTTTTTTCTTGGATATGCAATAACATTTGATAGTTTAGAATCTCTATTGCACTCTTCAATAACTTCATGCGAGTCTGTGTCTATGAATATTTTACAGCCTAAACTGTTCATTTCATAAACTAAGTGTTTCCAGAGTTCATTATCCCCTATTAGTTGAAAGTTTTTTTTGTTAATTCTATTAGAATTTTCTTTAATATACGTAAAAATTTTCATAATTTTCCCTCGCTCACCAAAGACAACTCTTCTTCCAGTGTGGATTTTTCAAAGCATTTCAAAGTAGAGATGTTACTGCAGTTTACAATCCTGATGTTGTTTTCTTTTGCTTTTTTAGCTAATATAGGCCACCAATTACTGTGAAACTTTTCTCTTTGCGGTGGATTTATAATATCGCCTTTTTCAAAATAATAATCAAACCAATAGTTTGGATTATGATCAGGGGTTTTTGAAAAAACAATTTTTCCATTTTTTTTAGTAACTCCATCATACTCTTCTATTTGATTACAATCAGCTCCCAATAAAATTAAATTATCATATCCCATACATATAGCGGTAGAACATGCATTTGTTCCAGAATTACCAAAAGCATAAAAATTGTTAAAAGATTTTTCTGAATTGTTCCATCCGATCTGAGATTGATTTAATTTGACATGTGTAAATCTTTTTGAATTTGAAAGATTAGTAATGTAAAAAAATCTTTTGATTGGATTTTGTTCTAAAGTAAGTTTACAAAATTTAGATTTGTATCGACTGTTTGTTAAATAATCATAACACCCATGATAAGTTGGCCACCAATTGTTCTTATAATAATATTTATAAGCTTGGTTTAATCCAAAAGTATCAATATTTTTTAACTTATTAAGATCTACACTTCTTAAAGAAGGACCATTACACATGACAACAATACTGTTCATGAGAAAACCTCTATCTCCTCTTGAAAATCAGGGTGCAAAAACTCTTCTTCTAGGTGTAAATCCATTCCAAAATGTTTATTAATTATTTCTTTTTTCAAGGTTTGATCATTAAATTCCATATATGTGTCATCATTATGCCACACAGTATTATCAGCGTCAAAAGACAAAGCAATTCCATTCTTATGCATTCTCAAGGACATTTCTACATCTTCGTTCATTTTACCTTGTCTGTCAGCATTAATAGGAAGAGTTGAATCCCATTTGTAATTTTGATAAATTTCTTTTCGCATAATCCAAAAGCCACCAGTTTGATAAAGCTGTTTATCATATTCTGGGTGGTCATAAGAAACTAATTTATGTGGATTCAAAGTTGCTCTGTCCCAAAACCTAGAGCCATCTGGTAATAAGATCTTGTTGGCTGTTACATTCCAGCCACATGTTTTGGAGTATTCTAGAAATCTCACTGCCCAGTCTGAAGAGAAAACAAAATCATCATCGACAAAAACAATATTGTCATATTTGACTTTTTCTCCAGCATTATTACGTAGTTTCGCTAACAGCCCATTATGAGCATCTTCAGGTGTATGAACCAAAACACAATCGGAATCATTAAAATTCTCAGTATCTCCTGCGATAATAATTTCATATGGTATATTGACTTTAGACATTGTGTTTTTAATCGATTGAATTTCTATGCTTGTCTTTTCCTTTTTTGCTCCATTTGTAGGAATGCAAAATGAGATACCAGTTACAGGCTCAGGTTGAATTGTGGTTCTACCTAAGATATTACCACAAAACAGCTCAAACAGTTTTTCATCGGAAAATTTATCAACAACCAAGTTCTTAAGCTCTTCTGCTCTTGTTTTCATCTTGTCATAATCTTTAACAGCTTTTCTCAAAGCCATTTTGTAAGATCCCTGGTCAGCATGAGCCCACATTGCGTCTTGTTCCAGTACGCCCGGCCATACAGCTTCTTTTTGAATTGGTTGCAATGTGTAATCAACTTTGTTAAAATAATCTTTACCGCCATGATGTAAGAAATCAACTTGCCCAGACCAACCAATTGTTGTGATTGGAAGTCCTTCACGAGCGGCTTCAAACATGGGAAGACCGAAACCTTCACCATGAGCAATATTGATCATGCCTTTGATCTTTTCATTTTGATATAAACCAGTCATTTGACCAGCAGTTAAATCTCCATGGAGAAGGTAAACAGAACATTTTCGATCTTTGTAACCTTCTAGAAGCTGTTTCATTCGTTTTTGGAGATGTTCCCAATCCATAATGGCGTTAGACGCAATGTTCGTTTTGATAACAAAACCAACTTCTTTATCGATAAACTCTTCAACGAACCACTTCACCATATTGTCAAAGTTCTTACGAGGAGAGATTTGAGATACAGCAAGAAAATTAAAATCATGCTTTAATTGCATTTCCTTAATCTCTTCCGGTTCATGTCGTGGGGTATTTTCCCATACAACTTCAACCGGTACTTCAATTTTATAAGGGAAAGTTTCCCCAGTTTGATTGTTAGTTGCCTGCGCTACTGTATCAACAAGAGAAGTTCTTGCGTGATTAGAAACTACCAAAACCTTATCCATATCATTACACTTTGGAAGCCACTGTGGAGAACACTTATGTGTTTCAATGCCAGCAGTATAGCCGATATTAACAGCAGCAATTTTTTCAAACTCATTAGGAATTGTTATTTGCAAAGACATGTCAGCTTGAAGTTGTTTTCGCTGAATAAGAATTTGTGTTAGTGTTATTTTCTCATCCATCCATGTTCTAAATTCTGAATCTTCCCAAATCCAGCCAGTTTTTCCCCAAGCAATTGGAAGAATAAAGATATCAAACAAATCTTCTCTAGATCTCAATGCTCTCAGAGCAAACCGTGCTTGTTCACCGTATCCTGATTGTGATAATACAGGACCTCTTACTATAATTTTCTTTTTCACGCGACCTCCATGAATCTAATGCCGTGATAACCTTTGCGAGTTTCCCAAGAACCTTCTTCTTCATGAATTTTATCCATAAAAGAAACCCACGTAGTTTTAAAAGTTTGGAAGTTATAATTCGTTTCAACATGCTTG
>Ga0208434_1000800_pt1 | contig 13997 bp, 6 predicted proteins | sample 13_taG_FD_184086 | JGI IMG/M metagenome (GOLD analysis project Ga0208434, IMG submission 184086) | Marine viral communities from the Subarctic Pacific Ocean - 13_ETSP_OMZ_AT15268 metaG (SPAdes) (version 2) | ecosystem: Environmental > Aquatic > Marine > Oceanic | place: Pacific Ocean | collected... | reverse complement strand
CGGTACAGATGATAGTGAAGATGTCTTGTTTGCTTCACCTGAACAGGTCGCTAACGCTGTAGGTAATGGGTTCAACCAGCTTTTGCAGAAAAAAGGCAACGCGGGTTACTACTTGCAAGTCAAGAACAAGGTTAGGATAGGCAACTCAGCTATAGATATGGCAGAAAATGAGACTCGCGCTGCGGTCGGCCAGTTAAGAAACCAAGTAGACCTTTTCTTGGGACAGTACAAAGGCACTGATCAAGAACAAGCGGCGCAACAAGCCGCAAGAAAGCTAACGAGTGCGCTTGCAAGCGCTGAAGGTTGGGAAGCGCAGTTCGATGTGTTGCAAGATTTTGGCGAGCAGCTTGGTGTGGACGGAATAACTGAAATCGTGGCTGCTGCAAAAGCTGATACTACTGGCAGTACCACTGGCAATACAACTGCTGCCACTGCCACTGCTCCAGCTGGTCAAGCTGCTGCACCTGCCGCGCCTGCCGCACCTACGCAAGTAGCCGATGCTGATATAGAAGCTTATAAAAAGGCTAATCCGCTCGAAGCGAACTTACCCGACAGGGTTATAGCGAGCAGGCTTCGTGGGCAGCAGCGTAAAGAAATGAGTCTTGCAGAGCGTGCAAGGACGAGAGACAGCGCAGGCGCAGAAGACAATAGCGCACGCATCGCAGAGATCGAACAGATCCTCGCCCGCCCTCTCCCCAAGAACGCGCGTTCGGGAGTGGCAAGACGTCGGCAAGCCTTGCAAAAAGAACTCGAAGGACTGCAAGGCAAACCGTCTGCACCGGCCGCGACTGAGAGTGCGCCAGCCAAAGACGAGGCCGCTGCTCCAGCTGTGGTCGAACTAGGGCAACAGGTGGCAGCCGCTCAAGCTAAAGGAGATACGAACGCACAAAACGTTAAACCGACGCGCGAGCAGGTAGCGGCCCTTAAGGAAGCTTTGAACGACAGAGGAATAATGTCGTTTAGAGAAATGCCTAGAGCTTCGCTGGAGGAACAGCGCGCTTTGTTAGCGGTCCTCTCTTCAGATGAGAACGTTGACTCAGGACAGCGCGAGAGGTACCAGATCGCCCTGAACAACATGATCGAAACTGGCACGTTGTCGTATGACAGAAAGTCTTTAGACGCGGCAGTTTTGGATGACCGAAAGCAAGATGCAACCGAGTATTCGTATAAAACGGCGCGCGCAAACAGTACACGTTTACGGGATCAATTCGTTGGAGACGCGGTCCACAAGAGTTCCACTTTCATAAACAAACAAGGTGAGAACGTTGCGAAGCTGTTTGTTGATGGCGACGGTAATGCCCTCGATCCTTCTGTAAAGCAGTATCAAACAGCTGCGCTCGGCCAGAACGGCTCCATCGCAAATCTTTTCCGGCGCTTACAAGGCGCTATGAACCGTCGAAAGTCTGGGGCTGGCGGGCGCGATGTTGCAGGTGCCGAAAGCCGACAGCTTACTGATGCGCTCCTTGCTCAGATCAGCTTTGGTATGCAGTTTGTAAGTCAAGACGGCGACTTAGAGGTGAGTTTTTTAGCTACCGATTCAGGTGCAGCGCTGACGGCAAGCGACAGCCGCTTGTCTCGAATAGCAAGGGACGGTGCGCGAGACGCGCAAGGTCGCAGCGGCATAATTATCTTGAAACCTGGCACTAACACGCAGGACGGCGACGCATTCAGCGCGGAACAGGTAGAAGAGTTCTTTGGCGGCAACGAAGAACTGTCTCGATTCTTCTTTACAAAGCTCGATGAGATCGAGCGACAGAGGGCCAGTAACTAATGGCTGATCCCGTAGAGTCGCTTCTAAAGTTCGACTATTCAGAGCCGGATCGCGACTATGACGTAACTGCGCGCACGGGAACTACGCCCGATGGCCTTGGGGAAACGTTTGCCCGAGGTTTTGACGTCGGTCTTGAAAACATCCAGACGGACAACGACTACTTCAAAGGCCTGTTCAATACTGTAATTGGGGACGAAGAAGCAGCGGCTGAAAACATTGCAGCTGCTCGTGCCCGCGAACAACGCACCTCCACATCATTTGGGGAACTACAGGACTTCGAAGGGTTTGTTGAGAACCCAACTGTCGGTGGCTTCTTTACTCAGATAACTAAGAACCTCGCTCAAATGACGCCTTATGTAGGCGCGACGCTCAGCAGCGGCCTTGCTGGGGCCGCAGTCTCGGGCCTTACCAAACTCGGCGTCAGCGCGGGGAGCCGTCACGTAACAAAGCGCCTAGTGCGAGATGCTTTTGAGAAGAAGCTCAAGGGCGAAGCAACTCCCGAAGAGGAGCGCGTGCTTGCTGTTTCCTATCGGCTCGCACAACGTAATAACGCCGCCGACAAGATCACCCTTAAAGGCGGCGCTGCCGCTGGCATGTACGGCCAAGAGTACAGCAGCATGGCTGGCTCAAATTTCGGCGAGAACCTCGACTTTCTAGATGATGAAGAAGCAGCACTAAGGTCGGCCGGTTTGGCCGTGCCACAGGCGTTTATTGGCCTCAAGGGCGAGCAGCTTCTGACAAGAATGCTGATGAAAGATCTCGGCGATCTCGCAGCAAAGCGGTCAACGAGAGACGGCTCCTCTTTTGCAAAGCTCGCAAAGAATTTAGCGAGGGGCGGCGCTACCGAGGGTGTGGCTGAAACTTTGCAAGAAGGTATTAGTGTAGCTAATCGGTTCGACATTGACCCTGAATACACTGCGCAAGACGCTGCTCTTCGAATGGGCGAATCTGCTTTTGCTGGTTTCTTCGGCGGACTTGGTATCTCAGGAGCCGGAAGCGCCACAGTAGGTACGTTTCGCGGCGCTCAGAACGTCATGGGTAAAGCCAAGGATTACATCGAGCAGGCCCGACAGCAGCAGGTCGACGCAAAAATTGATGGCGAGCAGTATGGTGTGGACTCAATGGGGTTCACGACACCGGAACCACAAAGCTCAGTAAACGCGCAAGTTAGAGCGGCCGTAGACCCCACTACCGCGCGGCACTCCATTTGGGTCGAAGGGCCAAACCCTGAATACGATGCCTCCGAGACGGAAACAAAAGAAGTCGAGATCGAGGCTGGCGTTGATGGGGACGGGAACGTCACCTATCAAAAGTTCTATACGCGTTTTATCCCGGGTCGCGGCACGATCATCTCTAAGAACTTTGACATAGTCGAAGAAGTTGCTGAGTCGCAAGCGAACGAGGAATCGCTTGCTGCGGCACTGCAATACAGCGACGTTAAGCCAATAGACGGCGACATTGTTGTAGAAGCACTAGACCGCGAAGGCAACGTAGTCTGGCAGCAAGGTACAAACGAAGACGGATTGGCTGGTGCGTTTAGCGCAGCTGGTTCTCAGGTTCCTGCTGGCGGATCAGTAAGACGCCGCTCGGTTCAAGAAGCTCTCGAAGAACGACAAACGCTGTTTAACCAAGAACAAGGCCCGCAAGTAAGAAACATCGATGCAGAAAGCTTTGAAGATGGCTTCTCAGATATCGATAACGAGCTAAAGGTCGACCAAGAGCTTGGTTTTGAAATTGACGAATTTGGCATCGGTAGTACTGAGCTTGGCGATGCGAAAGAAATAAACATTGGTAACGAGGAAACTTATAAACCTCGCTCCGACGGCAATAGAGTCTTCGATTCGACCAACGAAGCACGCAGCGAGTTCGCAGCAGCGTTCGAAGATGTAGATCTATCGGACTTAGGAAAAGATGAGTTCACAGGGGTCTCTTTCGCAGAAGGCAGCAAGTTTGCACTAATGTCTGATGCTTTCTTGCGGCAAGCCGCGAAAGCAAAGCGCGAAAACCCAGGCACAGACATCTTCGTCATTGAGAACGAGGACGGTAGTCACTCGCTCATGCAGACGGTCAGCCCTGAGGCAGAGTTATTTGGGTTTGATTCCCGCACTGACACTCTCCTTGACCCTGCAGTCGAAGCAGAGATAGACGCTGAGGCCGCGCGCGCTGAAGCGCTTGAAGCTGAACTGGATGCAGAGGAAGCTGTAAACCAGATCAAAGACACAAACGAGCTACGCCCTGGGCTCGACTTATTCGACCAGCAGCCTAAAGAAGCCCCACCCGCCGGCCCTGTTGAGCCGGACCCTTTGCAGCGCGGCGAAGACGCCCCACGAGTTATCGGCGGAGTAGCGACAGCAGCGCAGTTTATTCGCAACGCAGTTAAAAAAGCGAAAGAAAGCCGGTTTGCCCGCCAGCGCCGAACTAAGAAAGGCTGGGTAAACAAGAAGCCAGAAGAACTTGTTACCGTAGATGGAGTCGCTGTAAACCTTGTTGATCTAGTCAAAGACGGACAGCGTCTTTTTTCAATCGAACAGCGCGGCGAGTTCACCCAAGGCGGTCGAGTAACAGCGATGCGCAACGGCCTGTTTCAGGTAATTGGTTCGCTGATTGCTGAAGGCAGAGTGGTTAAGATTGGCGGATACGACATTCGCTCCAAGCTCCTTAAAGACCTGCAAGACATATCGACCCAGATTGCTCAAGAAGAGCAAGCAGTGGCGGATGCAGCGTTGGAGTGGGACTTAGATCCTGACAGCCCCGATCTAAATGCGCGTCTTGCCGAGGTTCAACAGTACCTATCTGAAGTTGAAGGCAGAGTCGCTCAAGGACGTCGTGCTGACAGAGAGGCCCGAAGAAACTCGCCACTGGATCGATTAAAAATTCAGCGCGCGAAATGGGCACGTGACTACGCGGAGTATCAGAAGCAGAAGGAGCAAGGCGTAGAAGGCCTGACGGAACCCGTGAAGCCACCCCTTCTCGCGCTGATGGACGTGCAGGCAGGCATGGAAGACGGACGGTCAATCACCGTCGGTAAGCTCCTGAATAAAACGCCTGAGAACACGCCTTCAAAGGATTCAACCTACACGCTAACAAACGAAGACGGTTTTGTTGTTTTCGAAGGTAACAAGCAGCAGGTGCAAGAGGAGATTGAAAGCTCCAACAGACCTTACATCATCAGCAAGAACGGCAAGCGCCTAACTGACGAAGAGTTTGCACAAGAGCGCAACGTGGGCTTCAACGACCGCCCGACTAATTTCCGGCCCGACGAGCCTGTGGCGGACACGCCGAGCGAAGACTTGAGGCCGATCGGCTTCTCAGAGCAAACCACGGACGCTGATGCTGATTACGCTTTTGACCCTGAAGCGGAAAACTTAGGTGACCTCAAGCCTCTTGGCGTAAAGGCTGGCACGATCGCTGCGCGGGTTGTTGATATTGCGCGCCGAACGTTGAACTTAGATAAGCCTACGTCAGTCTTGTCAGTCCGCGAGTTGCTCCGTATGGACAACTTTGAAGACGCATTCAGCGACCCTAGGGTAGCTGCATACGTTAAGGAAGTCGCAGAGCAGCTTATAGCGGACCCACAAGGCGGCGGTCGATACATCGGATTTGGCGATGCGCACATCATTCTTGTTGATGAAAGCGCGGGCAAGAACGACTTGGACACGGCGCTGATTGTTGCTCACGAACTCGGGCATGCCCTGTTCAAAGAGCAGCTCTCTTCAACTCTAAAGAACCCTGCGTTATATAACCGCCTGTTTGACGAGTTCCAAAAAGCGCGCGACGCCGACGACGCGCCTACTGCGTACCGAGGGAAGCACGGCTTCGAAGAGTGGTACGCAGATCAGACTGCTAACTGGGCGATTGCTGAATACGCCAAAGACAGAAAGAAAGGCTTGGTAGGCGCGCACTTCCAGAAAGTTGCCCGTAAGCTAAAGCAGTTTTACAAAGCCTTCTCTGCTGACATGAAGAAACGGTTTGGCCGTGACGCTGCTTCGCCAGAATTCCGTGGCTATATGGATGAAGTTATACGCCGTCGCTCCGAAGGCAGCACGGCATCTGGTGCGCAAACAGCATCGATGCAAGAGAAAGTTATTGTCCGCAAGATGGCAGAAGTCGTTGAGAAACAGCAGCCAGGCTTCGTCGGCGCGGTTAACAAGAAAGTACAACAGCTGATTAGAAGCGATGGCTTCACACCTGTTTATAACTTTATCTTCACCGCCGACTCACGACTCCGAAAAATCGCCGGCAATAAGGTGGCTGACCTGTTCTACGGCAGAGCGCAACAGGCCAACGGTAAAGGCCGGAATAAGCTTGGCTTTATCAAGACCTCGATGCTTGAAGGCAACCGCTGGTTTAACAAGTTGGAGGACGCAATCGATGGCGACCTAGATTCGCCGGAAGTACAAGCTGACATTGATATAGCGTTTTCAGACACGCCCACGCGAGACCTTACGAATAAAAACGCGATCGCGGTACGCAAGTGGTTTGATCAGTTCTACGATGAGTACATAGAGCCGTCTCAGGCTGACATCGGCAGGCAGACTGATTACGCGCCTGTCGTGCTAAAGCTCTCCGAAATCGAGCAAAACCCAGACGTACTTATTAAGCTGATCCTCGAATCTGATCCAGAAGCAAAGCCTGCGGACATCAAGTTTGCCGTGCAGAAACTGGTCGATTATCAGCAAGCCGTTATGGACGGTGCCCCGATAGACATCAAGGGGACTAATCCTGCGCAATCAGCTGAAGCGGCAATTAAGCTGACGAAGGCTGTAGGACGAGACAAGTTGAAGGCCGCTGGTCTTCTCGAAGACACAGACGTCGCGTTGATGACCTACATTACGAAGACTGTGAAGCGCGTCGAGTGGAAGCGTAATACTGAAGACGAATTCGGTAACAGCATCTACGAAGAAGAACTGCGCAAACTGTCAGGCAAAGATCAGGCAGAAGTACAGAAAATTGTACATAAGTATCTCGGCTACCAAGAGTCTCCGCTTAGCCCTATGTGGCGGACGATCAACAGCTGGGGTTCTGTATTGCAGATCTTCGCTATTCTTCCACTGGCGGTATTGGGGTCCATCCCAGAATTGGCTGGGCCTGTTATAGCTAGTAAAGAATTCAGTTCGGTTACTGAAGGTATGAAGGAGATTGTCAGAAGTATCCGCAACAGAGATGAAGCGCGAGCCTTAGCTAGGGATCTCGGAGTTGTAACCAGTCAATCAGTCGCGAACATCATGATGTCGCAGGCAGAACTAGATTTCATGAGCGAAGGTGCGCGCAAGCTGACAGACGGGTTCTTCCGAGTGACTCTGCTAGATACATACACCAAGTTTACGCGCGAGTTTGCTTCGAATATGGGCGTACGGTTTATTATTAAGCACGCTGATATCGACGGGAACGCGAACGCCTTTTCCAAGAAGTACCTCGATGAGCTAGGCGTGTCCGCTGCCGATGTGCAGGCATGGTCTAAGTCAGATCAGAACTTCAACACTCCAGAGGGCCAGCGCGTCAGAATGGCGCTTCAACGTTTTGTCGAATCATCAACGCTACGACCGAACGCTGCTGAACGACCTCTGTGGGCGTCTGACCCACACTGGGCGCTGTTCTGGCAATTAAAAGGTTTCTTCTACTCGTACGGCAAAGTAATGCTTGCAGGCGCACGACGCGAAGCAGCCTCACGTTTGAATGGCGCTACCGCAACCGACGCAAGCAAGTACGCGGCATTGACCGGCGCAGCAGGTGTATTTGCCTTGATGGGTATAGCGACTATGCCACTGGCTATGGTGAGCATGGAGCTTCGTGAATACGCCAAGTTTGGTCTTGCTTACGCCATTCCAGGCATAGACCACGACGCTAAAGATTACTTCCGCACGGACAACCTCAGTTGGCCTGAATACCTAGGCGCTGCATTTGACCGCTCTTTTGCGGCCGGTCCCATAACGATTGCTCAACAAGCGATGCAGGCAGCTGATTGGGGGCGCGGCGTTACAGGCGCAGCTGCAGTTGTCGCAGGCCCAACCGCTGAAACCGTGCAGCGTATATTCACCGATGGTTTTTCCAGCACGTTTGAAAATCGAATGTTACCAACAGGACTTCTGTAATGAGCATAGTAGGACAGCTGATAGGCCCTGTAAGCGGGCTGCTTGGCAAGGTTATCAAAGATAAGGACAAGGCGGCGGCTTTGGCCCACGAGATCGCCACGATGTCCGAGAAACATGGGCAGGAGATTGCGTTAGAGCAGATAGAAATCTTGAAGCTCGATGCAAAAGGCAACTGGTTTCAGTCATCTTGGCGTCCCTTAGCCGGTTACACATGTGTGCTGGGGCTCATGGTGAACTTTTTAATAGCGCCTATCGCGGCTGGGTTCGGTGTTGAAATACCGCAGGCTGATGCGGGCGTGATGATGCCTTTGCTTCTTGGGATGTTAGGGCTGTCTGGCGGTAGAAGTTACGAGCGAATCAAGGGAGTAGACAAGTAATGGAGTACCTGTACTTCAAAACCAGTGATTTCGACTGCCAAGAGACTGGCGAGAACGAGATGAATCCTGAGTTTATCCGCAAGGTCGATGAGCTTCGATCAGCTGTCGGCAGGCCGCTTTATGTAACATCAGGTTACAGGTCTCCCGCCCACAGTATTGAGGCTAAGAAATCGCAGCCAGGAACCCATGCGCAGGGGATTGCTTGTGATATCAAAGTGTCTGGCGGTGCTGAGAGACGGGAGCTTGTGAAGCACGCCTTCTACCTCGGATTTACTGGGATCGGGGTGGCTAAGGGCTTCGTCCACGTCGACACAAGAACCACCACTCCTGTTCTGTGGTGCTATTAATTTGTGATAATATATTAGCAAAGCTAATATACAGCCGATACATACAGGTGAATACATGGCTTACTCGGACACATTGAATTTAGTAGTGGGAGACACGCTGCCCCAGCTGAACCTTACTCTTAAAGATTCAAATACTGCAGCAGCGGGGGTGACGCTTGACCCTAATAACAGCGCTACGTGGGCACCCATTGACCTGACGGGCGGTACGGTTCGTATCCGCATTCGCGAGCTTGGCGGTACGACTGTCAAATCAACTCTTACGGGTACCATAACGGACAATACGGGCGGCGTAGTGCAGACTAATTTCCCTACAGGAACTTTAGACACTGCAGGTACTTTTGAAGCAGAGGTTGAGATTACTTTTGCTAATGGTGGGATTCAGACCGTAAACGACCTTATAAAACTTAAGGTCAGGGCGGACTTTGACTGATGCCGTCTAAGGTAGTCGTTCAGTATGTAGACTTAAAAGCGGAGGTCAGCGTAGTTGATCTCCAAGTTGCTGCTGCGTCTATCGAAAGCTCTACGATTACGATTGACCAAGTTAACCCTACACTTACCGTCGGGGTCTCAGCGCCTTACGCCTCTATTTCTTACCGTGCATTAAAGAGTGTAACAACTTGGTTGCAGGCTACGCTCACGGACGTGTTCCTCGATCCCGATCCGAAGTTTGCCGTTCTTTTCGACGGCGTGTCAGTTAGCGATCTTTTCGCACTGCACTATGGCAAAGAAGAGTCGGAGCAAATTGCGCTCCAAGACCTTGTCGGTTTATCGCTGGCGAAGTCTGTTGTAGATACTGCCACCATCACTGAAGTTATCGACATCTTACTCACAACGATACGCGAGTTAGAGGAGTCGCTTGTTGTATCAGATACGTTAGCGAGCGCAGTCACAAAGCCTTTGCCAAGTGAAACGACATCGGTCAGTGACGATGCCGTATTGGAACCACAAAAAGGTCTTGATGAGACTATTGGGTTTGAGGATACAACTATACGCGCTACTGGGATTGCTCCAACAGATACGCCTGTTGTTTCTGATTTGGCACCCGTGCTGGAGTCAGCGTTAGTAAAAGAAGATGCGGTATCGCTGGTGGACGTACAGTCGCTCTCCTTGGGCGTGGCATCAGCCGATACTACTTCTTTAACAGATGCTCTCGTTACCGCGTCAGTCAAAAGTTTGGCTGACAGTTTTTCAGTTACTGAGGTCTTCTCTCGCGTATCTGTTTTCAATGTCCCGCTGTCCGACTCGTTCACTATTGACGACCTTGCCAACGTAGATGCTCTGGACGTTGATACAACGAGTACCAAAGGCAACGTTTTCAGTGTCACTGACTCCCTCGTCTCGACTCTCGTATCCACCAACAGTGGCGTGTTAAACGCCAACACTCTTAATCAAGGAACCTTAAATGCTTAATGAAGATTTGAAGCTGAAAGGGCATCTGGCCATTCGTTTGAACGACGAGGTAGTGCAAGAAGTCCCTAACTTAGTAGTAACCGCTGGTAAGAACTTCGTAGCTAGTCGGATCAAAGATACGACAGAAGCTGCAATGACCCACATGGCTATTGGCACGGGCACTGCAGCTGCAGCCGCATCACAGACGACCTTGTCCAGTGAGGGCGACCGAAACGCTTTGACAAGTACCACTGTAGCTAACAACACCGTGACTTATGTGGCCTCTTTTGGCGCAGGCGAAGGTACAGGCGCTGTTGTAGAAGCTGGTCTATTCAATGCGTCAAGTGCTGGAACGATGTTCTGCCGCACGGTTTTCAGTGTGGTCAACAAAGGCGCGTCAGATTCTATGACGATTACGTGGACGATTACCGTTAGCTAAGAGAAGTTTATGGCTGTTCAGTTTAGTAACAACGCTGCGACTAACCTGTCGGCAGCTATAAGCGCGTCCGCAACCAGCATTACGGTAGCTGACGCTTCTGAGTTTCCTACGCTAAGTGGTTCTGACTACACCTACGTCACACTCTCCAATTTATTGGAGACGGTAGTAGAAGTTGTAAAAGTTACCGCTATAAGCGGGAACACGCTGACGGTCGTGCGTGGTCAGGACAACACAACTGCGTCTGCGTTCGCATCTGGTGACAAGTGTGAGCTTAGGGTAACGGCGGCTTTGTTAAATGATGTTGCGGAACAAGCCGACACCAATACCGAGTACACCGCTGGCACAAACCTCAGTCTGTCAGGCACGACCTTCAACCTGAACACCAATCTCTCGGGTCTGGGAACCATCTCCAGCGGTCCGATTACCAGCTCTGGCAGGGGTACATTTGCCGAGCTAACGCTGACCGGCGGCTCGGACAATCTTACCTTCAACGAGGCTTCTGGTGATTGGACGATCAACAACGCCCAGCAAAATAACGGAATAACCATTTACGATGGCAGTGGTGGTGTCGCGTTTAACTACAACGGAGCAACCGTTGCTCAGTTTGACGGCAGCGGCGGAATGAATTTGATCAGTGGGTCGCTAAGAGTCGGCGGAACCGCCGTCATCGACTCCAGTCGTGAAGGATCTTTCGCAACCCGCGCTCAGTTTGGCGGAATCGACTCAGCAGGCAACGTCGCACCTTCATTTAACAAAACTATCGTCAGCGGCTACGGGCTGATAGGCAATCGCGCCACCATGTACATCACCAACGGTGGTGGAGTAATCCAACTCGGTAACGGGGGCATTCACAACGGCGATCCCGGTCTCACGGTTGGTACCAGCAACGCGAATTTAGGTAGCGGACGTTCTTTGTCTATGAACGGCACCACCGTCATCGACTCCAGTCGGAATCTATCGAGCATCGGTACTATATCTAGTGGCGCGATTACCAGCACCGGCAACATGTCACTCAGCAATAGTAACACTGGCAACAACATCACGATCAGCAGAACGGACGCAGGTACTAGCGCTATATTCCACGTTGGAAGCAGTACAGGTTATGTCGGCACCACGTCTAACCACCCGTTTCATATTCGTCAGAACGACCAATCCGTCATCACGATAGGCACGAATCAAAACGTCAACATCGCTACTGGAGGCTTGGAGATAGGTGGCACCACCGTCATCGACTCCAGCCGCAATGTGACCGCAAACTTATTAACAGTTAGCGATGGAGGGGTACATTCAGACAGTACTTTTAAATTCCTTACTACAGCAAATGCCGCACAAAACATTCGCACAAAGTCAGTGTTCGCAGGTACGTCGTATGGCGACACACCGCCAGCAGGGTCGTTTAACGCAACAAATACTTACGAGTTAAACGGCACAACCGTCATCGACTCAAGTCGCAACCTATCGAACATCGGAACCATAAGCGCAAGTGGTCAAGTGACCGCCGACAGATTCCTGTCGGGTATCGGCTCGGTGGCATCACCCGCATATAAAGTTGGCGACCCAGACTCAGGGTTTTACGACAGCGGCGCTAACATGATCGGTGTGGCTCTTGGTGGCGTTCTGGAATACGACTTCCAGCCAACCAAGCTGAACATGAAGGGTAACCAACTTGATAACGTCGGAAACCTACAAGTCGATGTCACCTCTTCCAACGGTGTGCGGGTAACGGGCACAGATTCGGTCGCTGACGCGGCGTTTACAACCATGTTGATCGACCACAACGCCAGCGGGTCGGACACAACAACCGCAGACCGAGCACATACCGGTCTGATGATTGATATGGATAGTTCCGCGACAGGTGGGGGCACAAGCCACGAGCACAGGCTCTACGGCATCAAAAGCAGCGTAAAATCGACGGGCGACTCTGACTTAATATACTCGATATATGCCAGCGCAGAAGCCGAGCAAACCGCAGGACAAGTTACAAATCTGTACGGAGGCTATTTTCAAGCCACAGGTGATGTCACTGGCGGCACCTTAAGCAACAGCTACGGAGTTCACGCCCTAAACTCTGTGGCAAACGCCAGCGGTACAACGATCACCAATAATTACGCGCTCTACGGAAAAACACTCGTGGGCGCAGGGCAAGACTCTAATGTCGCTGCGGCGATTGGCGTCTACGGTGAGGTTGAAATTGATCCATCGGGCGCGAGCACAACGCTATCGAGCGCACAAGTTTTTTCGGCGCAGTTTGATAACGACTCTGCTGGCGATGTCACTATTACTACCGGCTATCTCTATTACGGCAACTACGCAGGCACTCTGCCTTCTACCGCCTACGGCGTGTACATTGCTGACGCAGTTCGTAACTACTTTGGCGGCACTCTTACCGCCGGTCTGGGTTCAACGACTGCTGCTGCTTATGGATTCAACGGCGACCTCAACACAGGTATGTATTCGCCTGCCAACCACGAAGTGGCTTTGGTAACTAATGGCGCTAATCGACTGAACATCAACTCTAGTGGAGCGCAGGTCACTGGCTCAATCACTGCGTCCGGAAACTTTAAGATCGACGGCACCACCGTCATTGATTCTAGTCGTAACCTGACGAACATCGGTACGATCACAGCCACAGGTGATATCAACCTAAACGGCGGAAACCTTACCCGCAACGCGCACAACACCGGGCACCTTGAGGGTGGGCACAACAACATCGGCAGCACCGCTGCTCAGTCCAATCCGATATTTACAATTGGGTCGGGCTACAACCCAAATTCCACAACGCTCGGCAATATGTACGGGGTAGGTTACGCTGAAAGTGGTAGTGCATCGTTTCTGTCTGGAGACTTAGATGCTGGCACTACAGGCTGGGGGATGTATGTAGCTTCTGATGGCGACGCTCGAATATTTTTGAACGCGCAGCAAGGCATCATCAACTCCACTGGCCAGCACTATGCTGACGGCAGTCTGGTTTGGAACGCTGGCAACGACGGCTCAGGCTCTGGGTTAGATGCTGATACGGTAGATGGGGTTCAGGCCGGCAGCTTTTTGCGGAGTGATGCTACTGACACCGTCACAAACGGCTCAATATTACAATTTCAAAGTTCCACTGGAAACACTAGAGGCTATCTACAATCTACCGAAACAAATGATGCGCATTTTATTATTGCGACATCGGGAGGCGAAGATATCGCTTTCAGGGATGGTGGTGTTTCCGGAACTTCAAATTTCGTGATTCGTGGTGACGGTAATACCTTCACAACTAATAATCACTATGTCGGCGGCAACACAGCGTGGCACGCTGGCAACGACGGTGCAGGCTCTGGACTAGATGCTGATCTTTTGGATGGCACAACTTGGGCTACGCTAAACAAACTAGTAGGTGGGACTAGCTTTGATGTCGATGCAGGAAACCTAAACGGATTAAGATTCTGGAACGGTAGCGGAAGCTATCGAATTTCTATGTCGGCGCATAACGCATCAGGTGCGGGGCGAGTCAGTGGCGAAACCACCTCCGATTACAACATGTACTTTAAAATGGACGGTGGCACGAACAGAGGGTTTGTGTTCCAAAGCGGCACCAGC
>Ga0208434_1000795_pt1 | contig 14038 bp, 9 predicted proteins | sample 13_taG_FD_184086 | JGI IMG/M metagenome (GOLD analysis project Ga0208434, IMG submission 184086) | Marine viral communities from the Subarctic Pacific Ocean - 13_ETSP_OMZ_AT15268 metaG (SPAdes) (version 2) | ecosystem: Environmental > Aquatic > Marine > Oceanic | place: Pacific Ocean | collected... | reverse complement strand
AAATTTCAATCACGAATCCTAGCCTTGTTATTTCAAGTCTAAAGGGTCTGGCCTACCAGATAAGATCGCCACTGCACGTTTGTAAAATAGGCAGTCGGTCTTGTTGGCTTTTTCTAAAGCCTCCTTGACACGCTTCCAGTTTTCAAACGTGTGACGATCCATCAGTAGTCACTAGGTCCGTTGGCGGAAACAAGGCAGTAGGCGAGAAAAATCCCGCCTACCCAGATGGCAGCAATTAGGAAGCCCAAGGCGTGCCACTAGCCTTTGTTGGGACGTGCTTTTCGTTTAGCTGGGACTGCAGCGCGTCTTCGATTTCTTCGGTGCGGCCTTCGTTTTCAGCGTTCAGCGCTTCCTTGACCCAGCCGATGACTTCATCTTGGGTCAGCTCGTCATAGGGCACCAAGTTGTCGGGGCGCTCAAAACCGATGCTGCCGTATGCACCAGAGGTGTAGGTGCCGTCTTCGGCTGAAACGGTGTAATGCGCGGTGAAGACAAAGCCGTCAAGAGTTTCGCGGTCTAGGGTCGCGATAGCCCAGGTAAAAGTGGTTGAAGATTCAGCCATTGGTAAAAGTTAGCGCTTTGACAGTGTAATAGGAAAGCCCCGTTGTGACACGGGGCGGGTTGCCGGTAGGTATGTAGTGAGTAAGACTACTGGCCTTTGAGATCAGCTACCTCAGCCTGTAACTCAGCAATTACGACTTGCTGCTCTTGAATTGCTTTGATACACAATGAGACCATTGGACCATATGCCAACGCATCTGGGCTGCCGTCTTCTGCATATTGAACAAACTCGGTTAGTCCAGTATCGTGAACTTCTTCAGCAATCAATCCGCCAAACGTAATACCTGCGTCTACTTCTGAAGTCCCTTCATAAGTTACAGGCCGTAATGCTAGCACCTTTTGAAGCCCATGCGAAGCATTTTGGACGTTTGTTTTATATTTTAGCGAAGATGTTGAACGGTAGAAAACACCATCCGATCCAAATACTGCATTTGCACCCGTACCTGTTGTTTTGTTGTAAGGGCTACCGGCCCCTCCAGTAGCTATTCTTCCATCATTCCGAACAGTAAACATAGCTTGACCGGCAGAGTTACGAACGTTTATTGCGTTTGATGTAGCGCCAGAAGTTTCACCGTTAATAGTTAAACGGCCATCAGGACTAGTCGTGCCCACCAACAGCCTGCCCGAGCTGTCGATTCGCATCCGCTCGCTGCTGTTAGTGTCAAACGTGATGACTTTTGCATCACTGGCGTGGCTTGCTCCGTGAATCTCAATATTTGCTGAACCACCGCCTCCACCACTTAAGTGCATTTTTGCAGCTGGATTGGTGTTAGCAAATACGTTAAATGTTGAACTAGAATTGCCTAGGAAAATGCCCGCGCTGTCGATTCGCATTCGCTCGGTGGCGGCACCAGTTGATGCTGCCGTGAAGAAAGACATAAATGATGAACCATATGTCGCCGTTAATCGGCACTCCCTATCTGTTTCGCCAAGAGTTACACGCAATCCGCCATAATGGTTTGCCTTTTGATTATTAAGATCAAATATATTTTTCCCGCCTGTCCTATCGCTTTTGACCATTAACGGCATGGAAGGGTTATTTTCTCCGATTCCAACATTGCCCGAGCTGTCGATTCGCATCCGCTCCGTAGGGCTCGACGCACCATCGGCAGTAGTGGAGAACACTAGGCGAGTTGGCATTGATGAACCGCTTGTCCATGTTCCACCGTCACGTTGTGCGCGAATAATTGCGCTGTTGTGAATATGGCTAGAGTCGTTAAACGAAATGAATCCAAGGTCATTACCATCTGCTGGCGATGTTGTTCCTCTAGAAAGAATCAGTGTTCCACCAGTGCCATCAGCCTTTTGCAGAAGTGCGTTACATGAAGCAGACGTACTAGACGTGCCCACCAACAGCCTGCCCGAGCTGTCGATTCGTAGGCGCTCGGTAGATGTCGTATAGTCGAAAACCTTAAGTGCACTTCCGCCGTTTTGGATGCCGTAAATTTTAGAAGTATTAGTGTCATTAAAGACCAAACCAATGTTGCTAGTTGCGCTACTCCCTTGAATATTTAATAAGTTTGAATCCGTTACTGTCGTTCCACCAATCCCTACATTGCCCGAGCTGTCGATTCGTAGGCGCTCGTTGCTATTGGTGTAAAAATTCATATAATCTGTTCCGCCAGAATTATGAACGTATTGAATTATTCCAGCGGAAACATTACCAGCATCTGCAAAACGTATTGCGGAAGCGACAGTAGAGCCAAGAGTAATGCCAACTTCAGACTGAGTTCGATCTCCAATAGTCAGATCATCTGAATTGGCGGAACCATAAGATGAAGACGTCCCAACCAACAGCCTGCCCGAGCTGTCGATTCGTAGGCGCTCGCTGCCATTTACATAAGTCCGTGCAGTATTAGAAGCGAACTCAATTCCATTGCTGAAGTCTGTGTCAACAAAGCCGACGCCATTAGCATCGACGTATATTCTTGCATGCTTAGCTGCGTTGCTATCGGTAAACTGAGCCACATAGTCAGCTGAAGAAGATGACTTTACATCTAAGAATCTTTGGGGACTCGATATTCCAATCCCAACCCGGCCCGAGCTGTCGATTCGTAGGCGCTCAGTTGGAGAAGACGCACCATCGGCTGTAGTGGAAAACGTTAAAGCGCCTGGATAATCGTTTGTCCCCCAAGTCCCATCAGACAATGCTTGAATTTGTGCGCCTCGATGTCCATTGGAATTGGCAAACATAATCTGCCCAATCCCTTGGCCAGAACTGGGAGATGCAGTGTTGCGGTGTAATGCAATTGCACCGTTTGCATTTCCAGAGGTTCCGTTAATAAGAACATGACCGAAAGTTCCAGTGTCTCCAGCGGCAGATGTCTGACCAACCAACAGCCTGCCCGAGCTGTCGATGCGTAGGCGCTCGGTGTTTGCAGTGCCAAAAGCTAAAGTATCGTCGCCAATTCGGCCAACAAATGCTGAAAGTTGATCAGCATGAGAAGTTCCATAGCCAAATCCAAGATAAGCATTGTGGGATGAGCTAGAACTTGCAATGTTTATGCCAGTGGCTCCACTGCCAGTTTGGACAATTAAGCCATCTAACAGGCTCCAGTTAGTTGTTGCAGTGCCAATCCCAACATTGCCCGCGCTATTGACATACAGCCGCCCTGTTCCGCCAGTTGTGATCGCTACTTGGTCGATGCCAGGTGAGTAAATTCCTGTATTCGCATCGCCCGTAAAAGTAATTGTTGGCGCAGCAGCCGAACCCAACGGGTGGCTAGCAGTGCTATCAAATACCGCCGTGCTCGTAACATTCAGCGATCCAGGTACATCAATATTGCTTGCCCATTCGACGCCCGTACCAGCAGCATCAGTCTGCAGCAACTGATAGGCACTACCATTCTCCAACTTGCTGACAGGCAGCTCGTCTGCAACAACGCCAATGAAAGCGCTACCGTTCCAAACCTTTAGCTGTGGCGGGGTGACACTCGTATCAAGCCACTGCTCGCCTTTAGAATTTCCAGTGCTACCGCCAGCCCCAGGCGTTGAGTTTGGTGCTGTCGTTCCAACGTGGACTGGGCCGACTTTTACAATGCCCGTGCCAGCAGAATCCTTGAAAAATACACCGGGGCTTGCAACATTGGTGTTAATTGCAATCTGGCCATCAGCCAAGCTTGTTGTGGGGCGCTTGCTGTCAACATTGCTGCGGATGTGCTTGTATGTGGCCATGCCTTAACTCCCTGCTGGACGGCGTTACTAGACCATTCTAGTATTCGCCTTCGTCTATCTCCACATCGTATTCAGCAATAATTTCAGTCAGAGTTTTGTACTGAACGTAATAGTCGGCATTACTTATTTTGACCAGCAGTTCGCCAATCTTCCCGCCATGCGGCAGGTTTTCACCGTTATAGGTAAAATTCGCCATTAATAAGAGCCTTCATCAACGACTCCTACGGCCATTGCACCTGTGGTGTTGTCAACAGTAACCTCAGTGCTTTCAAGAACAACGCCTTTAACGGCAATTGTTGCGATTTGAGTCCGGCCCCACAGCGAGTCGATGGCTGCTTTTGCATCTGCAACCCCAGAAAATGGCGGTGTTAAACCAGTGCCGTCATACGTGACATCACCTGCGTCAATGACGCTGATTCCTGCGCCAACAAGGTTGACATGGGTCCAGGTCGTTCCAGAGCCTGGGCTTAAAAGCCAGTCGCCAACATCAAGTGCAATGGCAGGCACTGGTGATGTGCCCGTTCCAGCAGTGGTAACAAGCAGGTAAACACCAGAACTTGCTGATGTTGGTGCGGCTAACGCAGACCCGACAGTTAGACCAGCCTCTGCGCCGTAGTTATTTAAACTCGCGACTTTGTTTGTGCTGGCGTTATACGTGCCACCGAAACGCAGGTTTGCTTGCGCTCCAAACTCATTGTTCAGTGGTAGGTAGTAGCCTTCCGGTGGATCGACTTGGCCAACCCATACATAGGCTGTGCGGTCTGTTGGGTTTACCCAAAGCTGGCCCGCAAATTCTGGTGTTGGCTGAGTAGGGCTAATCTTTGCAATGCCGTAATCAGCCAGCTGTGATGCTGTAACGCTATTTGCAGCAAGGAATCCTGATCCAAACGTTCCAGTCGTAATCTTGGCAGCGTCAAGATCCGGGATGTCAGTTGTTTCAAGCAGGTGGGTTGCAGTGATATGACCCTGCGTGTCAAAGTCAACCTTTACGCCAGTGCCTGCAGCAATATTGTTGATGTGGTTAAACGCGCCAGCGCCGTCAACGCTTAAGCCCGATCCTGGTCTTGCTGCGCCCTGACTGGTTGCTGTTGCTGTCGGGATGTCCCCAGACTCGACAACCCTGCCGCCAGTTACTAAACCGTTAACGTCATATTGAACGACGTGATAATTAACGTTCTCTTCTACAACAGTGTTATCAATAGTCAGAGTGTCGCCACTCATGACTAGACCGTTGCCGTTAATAATTACGCCACCCTTGGCCGTGGTGGTGGACGTTGGGAGGTCCGCTCCATCGAGTGCGCGGTAACTGACTGCGCCTGCAGCGGTCGTTGGTCCGGCTAAGAATTGAGCCGCTCCACTGGTGTTGTCCAGCGTCGTCGTGACTGTTGCTTCATCGCCAGACGTAGAAACAACAACATCAACAAGCCCAGAGGTGCTGCCTACAACGCTATTGATGCTTCCGGCTGCTTTGATCGAAGTCCACGCAGAGCCGGACCAGGAATAAACCTTGTTGGTACTTGTTACCAGGGCAAGCTGCCCAATAAAAGCGCCTGATGCCGGAAGGCTTGTGACGGAATCAACTGTTGATTCGTTAGCAAGTTTGGCAGCTGTTACTGCGCCGTCTTCTATTTGACTTGTCGAAACCTGACTGACAGTTGCAACAGATCCCAGGCCCAGCGTGGTGCGTTGATCTGCAGCTGTTGCGTCATCAAGTAACGCCCGGCCTACTGCCGTACAGGTAATTTCTTGCGTTACGCCGCTGCTTCCGTCGCGTCCCAGCAAGGAATCGGCAGATACGTTTTGGATCTTTGCGTAGGTAACGGCAGCATCCGCCACCTCGGTCGTACCAACGCCACCAATTGAAATGTTGCTGGCTGTAATCGTGCCAGCGGCAATCTTTGCAGATGAAACTGCGCCGTCAATAATCTTTACGGTTGTTATTGCATCATCAGCAATAGCCGCCGTGCCAAGGGCTGTCACCTTGTCTGTGGTTACCGCACCAGCAGCCAGCTTTCCAGTTGTGATCTGCAGGTCGCCGATACCGGCGGTTGGCATTACAACCTGCTGATACGCTGTGCCGTTATAAAACTGAAGGTTGCTAGTGGTGGTGTTGAAGTAGCCGCGACCGCCAAAGTTGTCGGCGGTTGGCGTGATGGTATCGGCAACAGCGCTGCTATTTGTCGCTAACTTTGCTGCGGTAACTGCGTCATCAGCAAAAGCAACCGTTCCAAGCTTGGTTGTGCTGCTCTGGTCGAGCTTGTCAAGATCGATGCTGCCTGCATCAATTAGGTCTAGACCTGCGTCTACAAGATCCTTGCTCGTTACTTTTTTGGTTTCGCTAGCGGAGATGTCCGCAATGGGCAAAACGTCTGTAGCAGAGACGCCAGCTTTCGACAGCGCATTTAACTCGGTTATCCGCTGGTCAGCCACCGCTTAACTCGCTACGGGAATATGCCTTTATTTTAGTCCTCTATCTCTTTAAGCAAGTAATCAAGCGATTGCTCCACCTGGATGCGGTCGTCATCCTCAAGCAGGATGAAGCCAGAAGGCTCACCGATTAGCAGCTGGATTTCGCCATCGGTCACAAAATCAATGGTGCATTCAATGGCTTCCTGGGCAGTGACATTGATGCCTGTCCTAGTAATGACAGCGCTCGTTTGGTAAAACACTGAGGTCAGGCTGCTGTCTAAAGAGCTGTCTGTGATGTAAAGGGCTAGTTCAATCTGGCTGCCGATTTCAATTCTTTGAATAAGCTGCAGCATCAAAAGCGGCGGCTCTTTGATGCCTGTTGTTTCGTAATCAAACAGGCAATCAATACTGCCGTTACCACTGATCAAGCCAGCATTAAACTGTCTGCGAAATTTATCGTTAAGACCTGTAACGTCAATAGCGTCTCGGTCTGTGTTGAGGGTATACCGCGTTACGTTCCCAAGAACGTTGAATCGAATATCAGTGACCGCGTAGTCAATCGCAATGGGCGTTCCAGCAAAAGAGTTAAGCGTAATTTCTGCGGCACGGTTGTTATTGATTGCGTCTGCATAATCGGCAAAAAACCGCAAACCACCTGCCTGGTTGACGTGGATGAACGCTGAAATCTCATTTTCTATTGTATTACTGCTCCATGTGGAAGCCGCAAAGCAAACCAGGCCGCGTGAATCAGCTGTGGAAATACTCAGCCGATCGCCGGTTAATAGATTATCTAAGGCGGACTCAAAACTTAAACGGTTCAACGTAGTGTTTACGTCGTCCGGTGAAATTGCATCAGTAAATGAGCCGTAGCTGTCACTTGAGCCACGGCGCAGTTTTACGTGACCCGTTCCACCTAGAAAAACCGCCATGCTATGCCGTAATTACTTCGGAGAAATCGCCGTCCATCGTAAATTGGATTGGGACGACACTTAGCTCCCCGGTGCTTACGCTGACCTGGGCACTTGTGATGTAGGCATTGAATTTGATGTCGTCTTTACTGTTGCCGCCGACATTTAGTTCTAAGAAGACGCGATCACTTTCTTCGACTGCACCGCCTTGCATGATCTTGGACAGCAGGTCCGTAAATTGGCGAAGCGTGGCGCTTTCGCCGCTTTCTAGCCTGTAGTACATCATCGTGGCACTACCAGTAGCGCCCTTTACGCCTGGGGTAAAGCTATTTACGGTGCTGTCGATTGTATTTGTGCTAAGAAGCTCTACTGTCGTTTCAAGCGACCAGTCTCTAATCTTGGCAATGCTTTTGCCGCTATAGACCAAGCTACCACTGCGGCCCGTGTAGAAGCCCATCTCTAGCGCCTAAGAACGTGTTCCTATTCTAAGCCACTGCAATGAGTGTTACTTGAACATTGCTTAAGCCCTTGTATACAGATTGTACTTTTGGCTCGGAGTCGTAACGCCAGTTCGTTCCAGGCGGTGCGCTGATGCTAGAAGTTACACCGTTCCAGCCTGCCCAAACATTGCTAGTGGTAGACAAGGAAAACTCTTGTAAGGTGCCCTTCCTTGCTTCGTAGTCGTCTAGAAAAAGTTGCGCGTCTGTGTCTTTAATGTTTTGGTACGTCAGGTTTAGCTTTGCGTTTACACGGCGGGTGCCGTACAAAATGCGCACTTCTGCGCCTGACTGCGCGTTAAATCGTTTGATGGGCCAATCGCCTGGATTAAAATCGCGACCTGCTGGTTTTAGGTTGGGAAATGCCATTACTCCAGCACCCGGAAATTGCTTTCTGTGAGCACGTCTTTTGCCACAATGCTAGCTCCACTGGAATCCACAGGCACTTCCACAGCAGCAATGTTGACCAGGCCATCCTCATCAAGAGTAAGCTGCTCGACTTGATAAAGCCCTTGGTTTACTTGGCTGCTCAACAGAGTAAATAACGTTCCACGCAGGCTGGAAGCTGTGACCCGGTTATTTGAAATTGTGATCTTCTGTTCTTTTAATTCGCTAGTCGTTGGGTAGTAGACCAGTGCGTCATAGGTGCCGTTTTGAATGGTGCTTACTGTGACCAGCTCTCCGGCATCTGTGACAGCGCCGTTGTTAGCGGCACTGTAAGAAGTGGATGATGTGATCACGCGAATGTAAGAACCGGGCTGGATCTGTAACGCATCAGGAACGGTTTTGAAACTTATGGTATGAGTGACGCGGCGCCTGATGCTCAACAAGAAACGAGCTGTCTTTAATGCTTGGGCTTCATTGGTGCAGAAATCGCTTAGGTCGAATGTCTGCTGTGTTAACGAACCACGGTTTTGCGCGGCCAGGTCGGCCCAGTCCACAAGTGCTGATGCTTGTGTTGGCAGGTCGTTACTGACAGTGACGCGCCAGGTAACAAGAGCCCGGAAATCAGTTCGCTGTGATGCCTCGATGTACTGGACTTGCAGGCTGTCTTCAATAATGTTGCCTGATGTGAATATCTGCTCTGCGTTTATTGGGTTTGTAGAAATCTTGTAGTTGCCGTCATAGGGCAGTGCAGGCATCATGCCGAAACGCCCGTTCTTGATGGTGAAGTTGCAGATATGCAGTGAAGCGTTGTCGTAGATAAATGAGCGGATGCTTTCGCTATCCTCAAGCACTCCGTCATAGAACATGTGATTGGCACGCTGGAAACGTGCCGAAATCTCTAAAGAGCTTGTGTCAATTAGCTCAGATGGCACGACATTGCCTAAGCCTTGGCCTGGATCGGTCAGTAGGTAGTAAACGAAATCTGCAAGTAAATTGCTTGGCGCGTAACTCTTTTCAATTAAGCGGTAAACACTAATTCCAGACTGACTCCAGGCGCGAAGCTGGCCCACGCCGTTTAATTGGCCATTTGATTTAATAGCAAGTCCCATCGTGGACATGCTGTAATACTCAGCAACAGGCCCGCTATCGTTGTTGTTTGCCAGGCTTTCATTTACATATACAATTTCATGCTCAGGGCCGCTTTCGTTTGACTTAGTAAGTTCAAGGAAATGACTTGTATCTGACACCCTTGAGTTGTACTCAAATATGCGCTCACCCGTAATGATTGGGGGCGTCACTTCATCGCTTTGTTCAACGCTATCAACTTTTATTGTAAAATCAAAATGGTTGTAACGCACTTTATTGCTGTCTGTGTAATTTGATATGTGATTATTTAGAGGAAGCCTGTAGGTGAACTGTTCCCCGACGTTCCAGCTGCCTGTTGAGGCTTGAACAAAAATTCTTGGGTACTTAACCCACGCCCAAGGGCTACCGCCGTTTGCGTTTTGATATTGTTGACTGATTTGGCTCTGGCCCCCGTATACGTCAGAGAATCCTTCCCAGCCAACGGTGATACTTCTGCCGCCCTCTGTATGTGTGAAGTATCCAAATTTTCTTTGGTATGGATGATTTCTAGCTTGACCCAAGATTTGAGTCATCCAAGAGTGGGACTCTAGCCAGCCCTGATTGGGGCTTGCAACGCCTCCAGTTACAGAAAGGTTAGTGGGTCTGTAACTTGTTTCAGTATCTCCTGGCGATGTTCTTGGGTCAACAACTAGCTCAGGGTTTAGCTTGATATCTCTAATCTGAGTTCTTCTGCCTGTAGTTGTAATGCGAAAAGTGCCATGGCTAGGTGTATCAAAATCTTCGCCAATTAAACTTCCTCCAGTTGAGTCAAGCTCTGTCGTGACGTTTGTGTCAATACTTTGGATTGCAACGTCAGACCCAGTACGCGGAATAAACCGATACTCGTAATAGCCTGGAGTTCGTGGCTTGATACGAACGTAGTTATACATATTGACAGGCGCGTTTCCTGTAACGGAAAAAAGCCTTCCAATGCGTTCCCAGGTTCCATTGCGTGTGCCATTGGCTTCGGCTACTTTGCGCACATAGATTGAAAAACAAGATGTCCGCTCGAAGTACTTGTCCATTCGAGGCGTATTAAGTGTAATGTTATCTTCGTCAAACTTGTTTAAATCTCCGGGCGATGGAATCGCATTAATATTGCATAGACCGCTTGCTTTGTTCCACACCTGGCTGCGGATACCTATTTCAATGCACTCAGCGTCACGCCTTACAGGGCGAATAGTTGCGATATTAGATCTGCAAATGTTATAGAAACCAGCGCCGCAATGCTTGGTTTCGTTATAACCATTGACAGGGCCTTCATACCCTCCCAGTACTTCGCGAACCGTGCGCGTTCCAGGGATACCCATGGAACTTACACCGTTGCGTGTTAGCACTGCTGTGCATTTGAAAACAATGTATTGCGCAGCTACTCCCGGCTTCCAGGTCTGCGGGCTTCGTGATTGCACGACCCAGATTGAATCCAAAATGATCCACTTAGATCCAACTACAAGCAGGTCAGAAGCGCGGCTGCGCCAAGAGTTTGCCGAGTTTTCTAGATCCTTTAAATTGACACTTGTGCCAGCAAAACCGCCATCATCGCGGCTTCTGTTTTCAAGTTCGGACCAATCAGCGCCGTATATTTCATATTCAAGCTCGTCGCCAGCTTTGACATTATTTACAATTGTTTTATTGCTAAAGACGCTGCTGTTATATCGAATAAAGCCCATCCGGCGGGAATAGGCGCGGCCCACGCCAGGCATTCCGCGTTCTGCATTGTTGTTATGCAAAACATCGGCTTCGCTGCCTGCAATCTTGCGGCGTTTAGCCTGCATTTCACGCCGTGCCTTTGCTTTCCTAGCGCCGCCGTCGCCACCTTCATGCAACGTTGAGTCGTAAGGAGATGAAATAATTTCCCAATTGAACCTAAAAGCTGTTCCGTTATGGATTGGTGTTGACGTACCAAACACCGTATTTGATTGCGGTGTGTACGCCATTGAGAACGCATCGGACTCCATACCGAAAGCATCCGGCGCCTTAAAAACATTGCGTCCTGATGTACCAGAATCAGGGCTGCCCTCAGATCCAGCAATAAGGTTTCCGCTGCTCAGCCTGTTATTGGCTGCCTTAGATGACCAGTAAAGTGCGTAATCTTTATTGCCAAGGCTGTCCAGAGGCAGCGTGCCAATGCGCACACCAGTGAAATTGGGTGTGTTTACCCCGTACTGACCCGCAACATAAATGCCTTCAAATGCCTGGTACGTGCCATAGGAATAAAGACGGCTCCATACCAGAGCGGGCGCCAAAATTAATCCGCCCGTAGTGATGCCGTCCGCTCCAGTGCCTTTCTTACCGAATGGGATTGGTATTGGTTGGCCGTATTCCGCAAGTGCGCTGACGTTATCGAAACTTGTGGTTTGGTTGAAACGTGTAGGCCCAATCTGGTCAGCAAGCTTTCGGCTTCCGATTTTTGTTTGCTTTGCTGCCTGGGCAGTTTGTGCTTTAGGTGCCAGCAGCACGCTGACAGCAGTAGAAATTAAACCGACAACAAGGCTTACAACAATTGGCGTAATAACTGGGTCGTTAACAATATCTGGGATGTGCTCATAGCCTGCCGGTCGTACACGCGCCGTCAGCTCTGCGTGGCGTATAAATTCGCGGTATTCCTCTTCAGTACAACCAAGCGCTTCGATTAACGCAATTTCATACGGTAAGAGCGGCGGATTGTATGGACGTGCGCCGGTTTCCAATCCACCGCTTGCAGGGTTTGGTTCACGTATAAAATCCCGTTCTGCCATAAAACCCCAAAAGCCAGCGGATTGGCTACGAGTACTGTGATGTCACCATCGTAGACCGGATAGCTAATCCGGTCGCAGTACCTGACCATCTCTGCCATTACTTCCCGCGTCGTCATCCCGTACCAGTCAGGGTTAACGGGTGGCGGGTTCATCTTCATTGACGTAAGCGCGTCAATCACAAGATGGATGCAGTCCTTTGTGCCGTAATCGTATTTACGACCTATTAAATGCTCACACACGGACTTGCGATGTAAAGGGGATGCTGCCGACCTGCCAGCGGTGCAATCGACGGCCTGGAACGTTGCTTTGGATCGCGTCTAGCACTGAGTTCAGGTTGACTTGGATTGTAGTTTCGTTCCAGCCGCCATTAGAACAGCTGCCGTAATAGGTGTATAAAGTTCGCTGGATGGCGCCAGTGGAGGGTGTCCACAGAACCGTAGTCACCTTGGCAACCCATATTTCGTCAAGCGCCTGCTTGATCCAGTTGCGGGTTATATCGGTGTGCGCAAACTGTAAGTTCGCGTCAAGATTGTCTCCCTGCAAAGTGGCAACCGCACCACCAAAGCCAAAAGGCAGGAACGTATACCCGTTGACAGACTGGTTCAAGGCGTAATTCTGGAAGCGGTACAAAATGCTGCCGCTAGGCCCAATGTCTAATAAATGTCCGTAAGCAAATTCCATCAGAATCCAACACTCCTGCGGGTACTAGCGCTGTTTTTTAATGTGCGCATGGCGCGTTGCTCGCCTTGGATTGCACCTTGTTTTGCTGCTTGTGCCATGCCCTGTTGGAACTCACTAGCGGTAACGTAATCGACGTTGTTGATGCGCTCCACGGAATAACGTACGTCGATCGCTCCAGCGTTTGAGCTGCGTGAGATTGCGCTCTGTGTTGCGGTGGAACGGTCCATCTCTGAGCGCAGGTTTTCGTTGGAAACGATGCGCCCCTGGCTGGATGGAATCATCAGCTCTGGGCCGCGCTCTCCCACGATGTAGGGCGTGTTTGCGCTTACTGGGCCTCCGGTAGCGCGACCTGTAAGTGCTTTGCCTATGTTGAAAGCGCCGTTACCACCGCCACTAATACCGCCGCCTAAGGCTTGGAGTAGTGACAAAATTGCTTGCTGGGCAAGCATCTGCGTGGCCATATCAATAAAGGCTTTACCGATATTGGCGAACATGTCACTAAAGGCTTCCTTGACCGAACCAGTGCCCGTGATAAGTGTCTCCACCGCGCTAGACATCGCAGTTGCCAGTGAGTTTTCAACAGATTGTGCAAGGCTCACAACCATGGTTTCTGTGTCGCTAAGACTTAGTTGAAGCTCGTTTACAAAATTTTGAATCGGGCCGATGTCTAATCTTTCTTTTGCGGCTTTTATTTGGTCTAGTTGCTCCGGTGTAAAATCTTGCCCTTTTAACGCCGCCATTTGTTGCGCAATTTGCAGCTGCTTCCTTTCTTCAACTGTTGTCGCAGTCAAAATTGAATACTCAAAATTAAGGCTTTCTATCTTTTTGTCGAAAGCTTGCTGCCTTTGGTTATCAATAAGTGCTAATTTTGCGGCTGCTTCTACGTTCGCTGCGTTTATTTCTGCGGCTGTTTTTTCTTTTCTTAGGTTTATTTCCCGTACATCTTTTATTCGTATAAGAGCTTTTTCTTCATTTGCTTGAATAGTGTTAATTTCTTGTAGATTTTGCAGTCTGATTACAAGTTCTTTATTTCCTGCAATTTCTGCGGCCGTAATTTTTGATTTAAAATCAGCATTTGTTTCGATTAAATTAAGTTCTACTCTTAAAGCGGCAAGACGCTCTTGTAACTTTTCTTCCTCTCGGGCAGCACGGGCTGTGGCACGCGCTGCAGATTTGTCGGCTTTACTTAGTCCTTTGTCTTCTACGGTTGTTTTCTTTAGTAAAGGTGCGCCCCCTTCTGTTTTTGAAGGCAGGGATACTGCAATACGGCTGAACTCTTTAGCTAACTTTTGCCGCCTTCTTTCTAGACTAGCTATGTCTTCCTCAGCAGCTCTTCGTGTTTGGTCGTTAGTAGCTTGTGCAAGTCTTTGTTCTGCTTGGCCAAGTTTTGCGCCGACCTCACTAAGATCTGCACCTACTTTCTTAAGCCCGGCAGGTGTCGTAGGGGTGAAATTAAAAAGATCCTGTATATAGGCTGCTACAGGAGTTAGAGCTTTAATTACATCTGTAGCAAAGTTTTGGAATTTTGCGCCGATAGCTGCAAGCAAAGGCCCTGCCG
>Ga0208434_1000792_pt1 | contig 14082 bp, 16 predicted proteins | sample 13_taG_FD_184086 | JGI IMG/M metagenome (GOLD analysis project Ga0208434, IMG submission 184086) | Marine viral communities from the Subarctic Pacific Ocean - 13_ETSP_OMZ_AT15268 metaG (SPAdes) (version 2) | ecosystem: Environmental > Aquatic > Marine > Oceanic | place: Pacific Ocean | collected... | reverse complement strand
CAATTCTATTTTCTTCAGTTATGGGAAACTGAGAATAGCTTAGTCCATTATTTGCAAATGGGGGCTTTATTACCTTTATGATACTTCCAAGGTCGGCGTATTTTGATTTAAAGAAAGGGTTATTGGCGTCAGTAACCGCACCACCCATTTCAGCTTGTGCTTTATTGAGAGCTAAAGCTAGCTCATTAATTTCTTCAGATTTCTTCATATTTATATTTTTTGTTGTACATTAAATTCCCCACAAGGAATCTCTTCCTTGTTGTTGCAGATCGCTTCAACTTCATCACGGCGATACCTGAGTGACTTTAAAGCGGGTAGTTTTACAGGAAGTAAGATTCGCTCACGCTCCCAATGCTTTAGCAGTCTGTAGCCTGCAGTCCCACCAAGACATAGCATTCTCACAACCTCACTTCCTTTCATTAAAATTGATTGGTTTTCATTAATTTCCATAAATGCGAGAATGTCTCGCATTTGCGATAAGTCAATAAATAAAAACTAATTTAATAAAAATCAGATAAGTACGGAAAAACATAAAAAAATAAAAAAAGATTGACAAGAAATGAAACAAAGTGTTGAAAGGTGGTAAATTGTCCCAGCGTGATTAAATAAATAATATGAAAAATAACCAAACCCTATATGCCGTTTCGGCAAGAATACCTACAGAAACATATAATGAAATGAACAAGTTGATTGAGCTCACTAAAAAGCCAGTTTCCAGCCTTGTTCATGATGCTATTTGTGAATACATGCAACAGGTGTTCCACAAAACTAAATATAAACCAAGTAAATCCCTGCAGATCGACCAATACGCAGTAAAAATAGAAAGTACATAAACAAAAACAAATGAACTCACCGACTACCCAAATTAGCTACACTGATGGAACTGAACAAATTGTTGAGTTTCCTGTACAAGCTGAGAACCTAAAGGATCTAAAAATTGATGGCAGGAAAATCATGGACATCCATGACCTAACCATAAATTTGCAGAAGCAAGGTAAGCAATTGAAAGTAATTGCTATATTTTGCGGGTTGGTAGCGAGTTTAGTTTTGGCTATCGAATTATATAGTTTAACTATATAATTTGGCAACGTCTTGGCAACATGAGCGTGAATCCGAGTAATGATGGGAATGTAGTTCGCATTACAAGTGAGGTGCTCTACCAGCTGAGCTAAGGTGGCGAACTGAATAAACACACTACTAAAACCTAGATAAAATGCAAGATTAAACGCATTTTCCTTAACTAAAAAGGGGCTTCTTTTAACCGAGGAGCCCTTTTTTGTTTACTTCACTATTTATCACGATTACTCATAAATTTACAGATTTTATGGCAACAGACTTGGCAACACATGGCAACAGATGAAAAAGTATAAAAGAACGGTTAGGGGTGAAACTAAATATGTTTTGGATGTTATGCATCATGGGAAAAGGAGAAGAAAGTATTTTTCTGACTTTGGTGAGTCTCAGAAATTTGAAAAGGATGGTGGGCTGAATAATTGGTTAGCTAGTTTTGAGGATCAACCGGATGGATATAACACAACGGTATCGGTAGGAATAAAAAAATACCTGGAGAATTACCAGTCAAGATACCCAACTGCACGGTGGAGTCATATAGAGTCTAGGCTAGGTTATTTATTAAAGTGGGGACTTGGGGATAGTCGGATTGATTCGGTGGATGTGCAATTCTTGTCTCGTAAGGTGGCAGAGCAAAAATCTTGGACTACCGCATCTTCCAAATTCACTTATAAGAATCAATTCGTTATATTTTTGAACTGGTGCGGACTGATGGGTTATTGCGAAAGAACTAAATGGGAAGTTAAGACATTAAGGATGCCACCAAAAGATAGAGAGATTGGTATTCTCGCACATGAAAATGCAAAAGCTTTAATGAATGAAGTTCTGCCTAAATATCAACCTGCACTTGCATTAATGATGTTTGCTGGAATTAGACCACAAGGTGAAATGCAGAAATTAGATTACTCTCATATAGAGCATGGTGACTATATTAATATTCCTTCATCAAAAACTCCATCTAGGAAAATTACTGAACTACCTGATAATTTATGGAAGTGGATACCTAGTGATGGGAAGGGTAGGGTCATGAGTTCATGGAATGCCATGAGGCTAAACCGAACGCGCACGGCAGATAAACTTGGTTTTGCATATACTGCGGATGCAGCAAGGCATAGCTTCGGCTCTTACGGATATTGGATGTATGGTCTGGAGTGGACAATGCACACGATGGGTCACATGAACTACGATACCTTTAAGACTTATTACATGAATAAGAAAGTATCTAAATCTGAAGCAGAAAAGTATTTTAATATTAGTCCTTAGGGGATCTGCAAAATAATATTTTGTGTATCCACTAGACTCCCCTGCTTAATGGATACTTGACTTATAACGCTGTCCAACCGCTATCCAACCGCTGTCAACACGCTGTCAAAGTTTTACTCATCTGAAAGATTGGCATAATAGATGCGGATACGCGCGGTATCGATGCGGATACGCGCGGATTCGTAACCCTTTTCGTAACCCTTCGTAACCCTTTTCGTAACGCTTCGTAACGCTTTTCGTAACGCTTTTCGTAACGCTTCGTAACCCTTTTCGTAACCCTTCGTAACCCTTTTACAGACCAATACGTACCAAAAAAAGACCAATACGTACCCAAATCGATACGGATCGCTACGGATCGTTGCGGATCGTTGCGGATCGTTGCGGTATTCTCACATATTCTCACATATCCTAACATATCCTAACATATCCTAACATATCCTAACATATTCCAGCATATTCCAGCATTCCCTAAGAAACACGAAAATAAGTGTTGCAATGCCGGGATATATGTTTTTATTTTCCAAAACATGGATGAGGTTAAAAAAATGGCATTAAAATCAGAAGCATTTGATGCTTTTGAAAGGGTTAGACCAATACTGGAGGAGTATTTTGATAACTGGGTGATAATGGGACATCGTGCGGGCTGTGGAACTAAGGTTGTGTTAGGAGACATATCCAAAAGTTCTAGCGATATGAAAAAAGTCCACAAGTATGCACAAAATTGGAAAGCGATCCCCTTGGGAGATTCTAAATAAATATCCACCCGTTTTTGTTCGCCTGTATGCTAAAGAGCGTAGCGGTGAAAGAATACATTGCGCCTTAAGCGACCAAGAGGTTGCTATTAGGTCTGGCCTTGAGCTAGAAAATATAAAATGGATCTCCCAACAAACTACATGGAATGAAGTAACTGTTGGAGACGCAAAAAAGTTTTGCAATGGATGCAATTTTGATCCTTTCGATTACCAGGATAGAAATAGACTCACCGCCTATACTAGGCGAGGCACATATGCCTTTTTGAGAAATAGCCCACTATGGGGTAGCACATTTTTGCCACTTATAAAAATCCTTAAAAAATGCCCAGAACGCCCAAGATAAAAACAGATGTTTTAGCTCACGCAATGAAAGAGTTGGCGGATCCTGACGGGAAGGCAAATTATCAAAAAGTTGCTGACCACTTTGGCGTACCCCAAAAGCAAATAAGGGAAAGGGTGTATAAGGATCCTCAGTTATATTCGATATGGGTTCCAAATGGCACAAAAGACATGAAGCCTGACGGAATATCTGTTATGTCAAGAGAGTCAAAAGAGGTTGATGATGCTGACGGAACTAGATTACTCGAAGCACTAGATAAGAATAGTCGTTATATTTTCAATAAGGAATTGGAAAGTATCCTGACGAATCAAGACAATGTAGCTAAGTTAAAAATTTTTGAAGACTTTGATGATTCGGTTGGCTTATTAATGGCAGAAGCTCTTCGTGTTACTCAGAAAGTAAATATTAGGCAAAACATGAGCCTATTTGAGGTAACAGAAGCCCTAAAGGATGACATATCGGATGCATCGATGGATGCGGAGGAAAGGATTCTTAAAACAAGACTTTTTTTACAAGCAACAGAACAACAGGGGAAATTTTACGATCGGCTACTAAAAGGGCTAGAGTTTCAACTTAGGTTAGCAAATGAGCATGACAAAAGAGAAACTAAAAAGAAGCCAGGGTTTAGACCACTCAAAGATTTAGAAAATGCCGAAGAAGCAAAAAATTGACCATAAGTTATTAATAGATAAGTTTGCTCCAAAACAGCAGGAGTCAGAAGAAGAGGCTGAGCCTTGGATTCCATCTCTATCTATAACTCAAAGGAAAATATTCGACGATCCCTCAAAATACATATTGGCATACGGGGAAAGAGGGTCAGGGAAAACATTTTCATTGGGTGGTCATAAACTTGTCAGGCACTTGTATGAAAACTTTAACGCCCTTGCTATTATAATTGTTGGTGTTCGATCGCAAGCTACATTAGGTGGAGTTTGGCATAAGCTTCAAGTTGAAATACTTCCCGAATGGGTGGATGGCATAGGGCTAGTCCATACGGACGAAAGGCAAGATACTCAAAAAAATCTATACTTAGATGTTGAGAATAGGTTTGGTGGCTATTCAAGAGTCGTATTAATTTCAGTTCCTTATGGGGCTTTTATTAAAGACAGGGTTAAAGGGTTTGAGCCAAGCATGGTATTTGTTGATGAGTTAACAAACTTAGACACGGAAGACTATTTTAATGCTGTAGTTCAGCAGTTAGGAAGACGGCAAGGCATACACGGCCCACAACAATATTTAGCTGCATGCAATCCTGATGGACCGAGTCATTGGGTCTATAAAAGATTTTTCGAAGAACCATGGCGTGATATTGATGGCGAGAAGGTATGGAATGATGATTATTCGACATATCATGTTCCAATTAAGGAAAATGAACATAACTTACCTCCTGGTTATTATGATCGAATAATGGAGGCAGTAAAAACTGATCCAATTGAAGAAGCAAGAATGGTAAGAGGGGAGTGGATAGATCGCCCTGCGGGTGATGCTATATTTGGTCCATACTACAATAAGGCACTACACGAAGTTGGGGATTCAAAAACAGGAATCGTTCCAAACACAGAATTTCCAATTCTTGTTGGGTGGGATCCTGGATCTGTAAATAATGCAGTAATATTTATGCAAGCCCTGCCCGGCAGTGATCGCACCATTTGGACGGTGTTTGATGAGTTTGTGACAATAAATAAAAAACTTCCTTATACTACAATAATACCATTAGTAATGAGAAAGATGGCATACTGGAATCGAAAGTGTGATCATAAATTTACATTTCAGCATGTATCGGACAATTCTGCATTTAATCAGTTTAGGGCTAAAACAGGGTCTTATGATGTGAAAGATATTGAAGAAATTTATAGATCCAAAGCGGAAACTTTTGATTTGCCAACATTTAAAATGAGAGCTTGTCCTAAATTTCAAGGATCGGTTGAGTCAAGGGTAAGACTTACTATTGGTAAGCTACAAAATGATCAATTTATGGTAAGCTCGCAATGCACAGCTATAGTAAAAATGTTTAAAAATTTAGTTTCAGAAAAACAGGGCAAATCATACGATCCAAATATTGCATTTAAACCCAAAAGAAGTATCTATGTTCACCCATTCGATGCGATGTCGTATGTCTTTCTTTATTACGACGCATCATTTTCAATTCCAAGCACGCAAGTTAAAACAGAAATCATGGATATTGGTGCTTGATTTTTGTAACACGAAAACATAAGTTTCAGATATGCACATGGAATCAGTAATTAATATGGACCTTGAAATGTTTCCAGATATTTTGGACATGCTAGAGGGAGTTAGTGTTGGAGATGTTGTTAAGGTAAGCGGATCATTTCAGGTAAAAGAACTTACAGATAAAAGATTCACAGGTTCTTTTGAGGATAAAAAAGGAATCACAATAACATCCAATGAAGATAAAACAGATACGGACGAAGACGAGACCGAAGAATCCGAAGTCGACGACGAAGAGGAAGAAACTGCCGGGTGAATCCTCCTATACAACATCTGCCTCTATTGCGATCGATGCTCATTACGAGCATTTAAATATTAGAAAAAGGTGGAACAAGGAAAGAGTGGATCGACTATGCGGGTTCCTGAACATAAATTACGGGGAACTTTCATCGCTCGTACACGAGAGGCATACCAGCTTCCGCAGAAAAATATATTCAACAAAATCATTCGATGGACCCCTTGCCCTCTTACTAACTATTTTGGAACACAGGTATCTAAAAAATTACACTAAAGATACCATCGATAATCTATTTAAATTTTAATAAAATGGTTAATAAGGACATACTCAAGAAATACGGATGCACACCCGAGAGATTACGTGATATATTTACAGCCAAAGAAGGTGGAGAAAATTGGGAGATAAGAGAAAGATTTCAAGATCTTATACAATCAAGAATACTAGAAGGTATTAGGGCGTGTGCGAGTCATGCAAAACTATATATGTCGGTCGATATGGCATGGGACTCTATACCCATAAATAAATCTACCATTCCGTTATTACAGTATGCACAAGGCAAAATCTCAATAGATCAATGTCATGATAAACTGCAAGACCTCGAGGTTGCAGATAAGTTTTGCGAGTATGGAGATGAGGGTGAGTTAAAAAGCGTAAATGCATTAAGATTATACGAAGTATCTATAAATTTAATTAGATCTTATGTAACTCGCAGGGTTGCCGCACAGAGTCATAGGTTCAGTAACTTGTATCCCTATTTTAAGTATGAACCTAGAAGTACACAGCTTTCGGATAAATTAAGAGCAGATGTTTTATCACAAAGAGTTGAAATGATGGTCGATCAGTTTGGATACAGGCATCAGTTTGAGCAAATAATAAGACAGATGTTTATGTATGGTCATTCAGTTGCATTTCCTGATGCATCCTGGACTGAAGATGTGCAATGGAAAATGTCTAAAGATGATATTACCGGTGAGGAGGTAATGGAATCTCATATAGAAAAAAGCGGAGTAAGGTTTGTAACACCACATCCAACTAGAATAATAAGGGATACGTCTAAGCCACTACATGATGTAAATAATAATCATGGACCTGAGTGGATAGGTTTTTGGGATATAGTAAGATATGGAGACATACATAATAACCCATCTACTTGGAACACCGATGAAATAAGTGTAACAAACAGTTTATCAAGTTTGTACCGCGAACACTCTGATTTTTTTGGATACTACTTTGGAGATGATGTTGTCTTCCCTAAAATAGGAGATCAGTTCTCATTTCAAAATGAAAGAGTAGCAACGACAGGACTTTATGCTGCCGAAGATGACGACAAAGGAATGTTCGTCACTCAAATGTGCATGAAGGTTAATCCGAAAAGAGATCAACTGGGAGATTACCCACATGATGTTTGGTTAAAATTAACCGTGGCAAGCGACCAAACGGTGGTATATGCAGAATACCTTCCATCACTTCCTGCTATATATGGAGGAATTAATGAGAATGATGATCGCATGGCGAATATATCAGTTGCCCATGAGATTATGCCATACCAAGATCAGTTAACTAATATACTTAGTTCAATGCTTGAGCATATGAAGATGAGCATGTTTAAGATTTTTGCAATAGATCAAGATGCACTAGATGACGATGTTAAGCAGTATATTAAAGACGCACTATCCGAAGATACTTTCTATTCCAAACCAAAAGCATTATTTTACTCAGGGCAGAAGGCAGCCGATCTTGGTATTAACTCACAAGACTTTATTAAGGTAGTAGATGTACAGAAAGAACTTTCCGCTGGTGTCAACCAGTCTATTCAAGCGATCCTCCAGTTGCTTAATCTCGTAGAGCGTATGCTGATCCTGTCTCCACAAGAGCTGGGTCAGCCCGCTCCAAGGGAAATTAGTGCGACGGAAGTTGCTGAAATAAGTAACACTACAAATGCTATCTACTCTTTTATATCAGAAGGAATTGATGACATGAGGTCTGCCATGAAGAAGGTTCTTTATGAGCACTTAGTTACTTGCTCAAATGATAAATTTGTAGTGCCAATTAAAGGTAGATACTCCGAAAATATAATACGAGATGCTGGATTTGAGGTGGAAACTTCAGGTGACGAAAAAATGAGCAAACGTAATGTTATAGGTAATCCTCAAACATTAGTATACGAGTATTTATTTGGAGCAAGGGATGGGGCTGAAAGAGCAAGGGATACTCAATCTGCTCAAACTTTAGGTCAAATACTAATGCAGTTACTGCAAGTACCCGATATGGCGCAAGCCTTAGGCAGGGAAAGAATATTTGAAATGTTTAACGAAATATTTCGTATGTCAGGAGCTCACGATTTGAAATTGGAAACTGACGAAATGGATCAAGAGCAAGAGTTGCAAAATGTAGGCAACGATCAATTTATAAGTAAACTTAAGGAGCAGTGGCCGGATGTGTTAAAAGCAATACAGGCACTTATTTCTAAAGAGGCAAAAGCAGAAGACTTACAAGAGGGTGAGGTGTCTCCTGGCGTATCAGCCGAACCTCAACCTGAACCTAATCAACAAGCAATAGTATCACCAGATCAACAAACACAATTATGAGCGAAGAAGTTACCGAAGAGGTAGTCGAAAAAACAGAAGTTGAACCCACGCAGGAAGCTCCACAGTCAAACCCATTATTCAAAACTTTATTTGAAATCGAAGAGGGATTAGACTCTGAGCCCGAAAATGAAGAGAAGGTAGTTGAAGCTACGCCTATGACTTTAAATGAGGCAGTCGATGAAATCGACCAACCTCTAGAACAGGTAAGTGAAGAACCTGAGCAAATCGAGGAAGAGTCAAAGCAGGAAGAGGTTGCCAAGGAAGACCTTAAGAAATCTGAACCTAAAAAGAAAAAACTCAGAAAAGTAGTTGATCCCGATATTCCTGATGATATAAAACCGCAACTTCAATTATCGGATGAACCTGAAGAAGATGATGTAGATGATTTCGCAGAAACCTTACTTCCCGAAGAGCGAGAGGTTTATGACTTAGCCAAGTACGCGTCCAGTAATATGGACAAATACAAAGGGTATGATGTTAAATTTAAAGAGTTCTTTAAAAAATCAAAAGATTTTTTAGATAAAAGAGTAAGTGATGACCCACATTACAATCCTTCTGATGATGAGGATTATGCAACATTTATTCAAAGAAACAGACCTGACTTTACTAAATCTGACGCAAAGAAAATTGAAAGAGATATGTGGATATCTCAAGCAAAGAAGGAAGTCAGGAAAGAGCTTGAGCCCGAAACGCAAAAACTTAAAAAGAAATTAGAGCAAGCCGAGAAAGCACCTGCCGCAAGGCAGGCTAAAGGGGCATTTAGATCAATGGCTCAAAAAATAATAATTCCGGAAGAATATAAAGAGGAATTTGAAAAAGGAGGGACTGAAGCAATAGAGAAGTTTTCTAAAGAAAACCCACTAGAGTATCAGATAATTGACAATGCAGCTAAAGACCTCCTTCAGTACGGTGACGAGTTAACTGATATTTTCCTAAAGACTAAAGAGTTGGATGATAATAATCCCGTACATAAGGAACTAATAAGTTGGGTAAATTTAGAGCAGGATAATTTCATAAAAACTGGTCAAACAGAGCAGGATGGAAAATTATTCATGAGGAGAGAAAGATACTTTACTTTGCCTGAGAATAAGAGATCTGAATATTACACTTGGTCTGATGATGACCTACTTAAAATTTTAGCATTAAGAACCCAAGAAAAGGTTAATTCAGCTATTAGTCATCAACGACAGATATTAAAAAACTCAGGTTATGTTAAAAATGTAGAGACTAAGCCTGCGCAAACTCCTAAGAATGAAGTGGTTAATGAAAAGCCACCCGTAGTGAATGCAACACCAAGACCAGGTAATAATTTATCTCCTAACACACCAGCGACTAAAAATAATGCACTACTAAATGTGTTGGGTTTTTAGATCCTAAAACATGTTTTAGAAAAAGCCCTTAAATATTACTTAAGTGCTTTAATTGTTAAATTTCAGAGAAAATCTTCCGTTTTTTGCGGGAGGGGTGTTTTTTTTGATATTATGTTGTTACACGAATTTAATTGTAACAATCAACATAATATATCATGGCAACAAACTCATCTCTTCCAACTCCATCAGTATCTTCAGCAAATACAGGGCAAATCGGTGAACCTTTAGTACGCAATCCTGGCGTAGGCAGAATAATTAAAGTGGATGACTCTACAGGTTGCACTTTAACAAACGCATCAATTAAAGGCCTTACACCTAATGAGTTTGAAGCTTTAAGCAATAAAGAGATTGATTTAGCTCGCGTGATAGCAAACTCTGCTGAAGCAAATATGCTTGGAGTTCAAGAGCGTGGACTTACTACACTTCTTAATAGTTCAATCACAAACATTAAACCACTTATTAATAAGGTAAATGTTGCTGAACAATCCATGATTCTTCCGTACATTCAGCGCAGACAACGTTCTGTAATGAATGCGAATTACTTTACTGTTAGTGCAAATACTGCCGCAGACGCTAACTCTCCAGCAGATGCCGCTTACAATGTAGATGCAGCTGATGACGGAGATCGCGTGCTTCGTGTAGACCTTGGTGCATCAGATTGGGCTTCCGGAAGTGTTACAGGAATTGAAAGATACTTTCTCCCTGGCGGGTTTTTAGTATTTAACGGATGGGACGCAACTGGAGCTGCAGTTGAAGTTCAGTTTAAGATTTTAGGATCAGCCGCTGTTGCTAACGCAATTTCAATGGCAGATGTAACTGTTCGCCCAATTGGTGCGGATATTAAACAAGCTACCATTTCGGGCGGTCAAGAGTCTAGTGGATTTACTGCAACTAATTGGGGCACTTATGTTGGTAAAGCTGACTATGAGCTTTCCGTAGGTGTAATTCAAACCATTGCTAACAATGTTAATGACTTTGAAGAATGGTGCAGAAATCAGCCAACTGACCTTAGTGTTAAATTGATCGTTAACTGGTTACAAACCACTCGTGAGTCTCGTCAAGTAGATGAGTCCTACAAGGAAACACTTGCTAAAGTGATGTCAGGAAAGGTTAATCCATACCTCAAATCTATGGTTTACCAGCCTTTAGCTGAGCAAAACAAGATTGCAGCTAAAGCGTCAAATGATCAATGGACAAGGGGTGTTTGGTACAACCAAGCTCTTTCCGATAAGCAAACTCCTGAGACTTACATGCAATTGCCTGCGGTAACCGACCCAGAAGATAATTCATGCACATTGGAGTACAAAGCTAACGCGCTTGGTATTAAATCACTTCTTCGTGAATCTAATAGGGTTAAGGACAATTTAGGTGCCGCCCTCACAATTGATTCATTAATGGCTGACCTTTATTACTTAAAAAGAAATCGTGAGCAAGACGGATCAGCAGTTAGTGTTATTGACTGCATGACCGACAGGTTCACTTATAATCTTTTTTACGAAAAGATGGCGACATACTACAAGAATAAGTATGGCATCGACTCATTCACTCGCAACATGCAGTTGAATCAGCAAATTAAACATGATGGTCTTGTGTTGTTTAACTACTCACTTTACGACCTTCCTGAAGTTGGTTGTCAGTTGGCAGTTTTCCACGACCCATACTTTGATGATCTTCTTAATGTTGGTGGCGCACTCTTTGGGTCTGCTGTTGATCCTAATGGAGGCAAACTTTGGAATGCCGACGGAACTCGCTCATCTACAGATGTTATGGGTGATGCCGCTGGTCAAACTGCATATCAAAAGTCTGCAAGATGCTTATGGTTTATTGATTGGTCTGACATTAAGATTGGGATTGCTGGAACTAATGCGATTACACGCAAGCAACCTCACCCCGAAACAGATCGACTTTATAAGTGCCGTATGGCTCATAAGGAGACTGAGTATTCCTTGCGATCCACCACATGGACAACCATGATGGATGTGCCTGCTCGTCACTTATTGATTGAGAATTTTGACTTAGATTTAACACTGTAACTTGATGAGTAAGGGCTTATATGAAGTATTTACTTTTTCAAAATCCTCTTAAGGATTATGGTGCAACCTTTGATACGGTATTAGTTGGCGCTCGCAAACGGGGATTTGGAGCGTATGAGGACAGGGATGCCAAGCTTCTTTTGAAGCTTGCTCCCGAGAATCATATTTCCGAGATTACTGAAGAGCAGTACGAAGGTTTAAAAAAAAAGCTGAGTCTACCTTCGGCTTCTTACAAAGTTCTAGGGACGGTGGTACAGGATCCCTCAAAAGATCCCAATGCAGTGTATGCAAAAAAGGAGGCACAGGAGGTCCCGTCTAAGAAAAAGGGAAAACCTGCCAAGGATTTAGTTTCTGTTGGAAAAGCAAAGGTAGAAGATCCGCTAGAAGGGAAGGAGTAATGGATCGGGAGGTCGCTGTTAGCGTCTTGGGTACGGTCGGTGCATTAACTCTAGATAGCGTTCATTTAATAGCTGCAAGTATTTGCGCTATATTAACCGCAATTCATGCGGGGTATAGTATATACTTAAAGTATAAGGGAAAGGGTAAGGACAAATGAGTAACATAGATATTAATAATCCACTCCTTAAGTCTCAATCTGATAGTGTGGGCGTTAAGAATAATAGGCTCGTAGTCGATACAAATCCCGAAGACTTTGGAACATTTGCAGTGACTACAAAACCTTGGACAGATAATAACATGGCGTCCGATAGAGTTTATCAAACAATACCATATCAAAAAGCTACTAGCTTTAGGATTAATAATCATACTGGCAAAACTATTGGTATCAGGCGAAGGCATAAAATGGTGGTTGTTGATGACTTTGAGGATCAGGATACTAGTGATTGGAGCGGGTCTGTGGTTGCAACAAGTAATGACATAGATGGCTTTTATAGTGGCGTCATTAGCAGTATTGCCCATAAGCCTATAACCACCATTGCTATGCTTGATGATTCTGAGGTTGAGGTTAAGTTTAGAACTCCAAATTCTTATGGATCGTTTACTGTTACAATAAAAATATGGGATGATCCGAGTAGAATAGGACTAGGTAGTCCTGCGTCTGTGTATACCGGAACGAACTCAACTTTATCACCAGGTCAATCATACAAAGTTGTATTTAGGTTGCGACCCACAGAAGCTAAGTCGGATGTCTTTCTTGAGTATGTCGACGGAGAGCGTGAAACAATATTAGATGATGCATCTGGTGAGTTTGGTACAGTCAACATGATAAACTCTGTGATATCTATTGAGAGTACAGATGACCTTACAGTTGACTCTATTATATACCAACAAAAAGTGGATTACTCCGTTGAGCATATACTTAGTCCAGCATCTGCTACATATCCATGTTATGATAATATTTCAGAGTATGAGGTTATTAATCTTGGTAGCGATCCAATGAATTATACAGACACAAATGTGCCTGTTACACTAAGTGGATTTTATGCAGTATGATTTCCAACTTAAGTCCAGTTCAATCAATTCCAAAAAATCAATGGATTAGTTTTGCTGAGGGTTCTGCATCTGTAGCACCCGTTGCATCAGACTTTCCTTTGCAAGTCCTCGGTGCGGATCACAACTTAAATAATATAAGTGGTGGTGATCCGACTAATGGGTTTGATCCATGGGTATCAGACATTCTGGTATATCCAACAAGTGACTATTGGGAAACTTTGCTTAATGGGAATAGAGTAAGACCATATATTGATTTAAGTATATCTGAGTATAATACATTAAGGCTACCATCTGCTGTGCATAATTACGACTTATATGCCGATACAGGTAAGTTTTATGAAGATGTTGTAATAGATGGATCACTAACTCTTGGAACTACAACAATAGGCGGAAGCAATATAAGCATTCCTGGGGATTTAACTTGTGATAAGGTTATCGCAAACACCCTAACGGGTATCGCAAATACAAAAACTCCCTTGCTTGAAATAACATCTAATACAACATTTAATAATGATCACACGGGATACATATATCAATGTAAGCCCTCGGGTAGTAATTTAAATATAACCCTTCCGGCAACTTCAGACACTGGGGTAGCGTTTACAGTCAACAACTGCGTAGCGGGCAAGACCGTGACCTTTCCTAACCTAGTTAATGCAAGGGGAACAGTTCTAGGGGAGCAGTTTTCTGCAGCTACTATTTATTGGGATGGGAGTGCGTGGTATGGCATTGGAGACTTGGTATGA
>Ga0208434_1000785_pt1 | contig 14146 bp, 38 predicted proteins | sample 13_taG_FD_184086 | JGI IMG/M metagenome (GOLD analysis project Ga0208434, IMG submission 184086) | Marine viral communities from the Subarctic Pacific Ocean - 13_ETSP_OMZ_AT15268 metaG (SPAdes) (version 2) | ecosystem: Environmental > Aquatic > Marine > Oceanic | place: Pacific Ocean | collected... | reverse complement strand
TAGTCAATAGTTTTGACGAAACTAGGGGTATGCATGTCAAAGAAGTTTAAGTATTTACTAATAATTGTAGAGTTTTTAAAACAAAATATGTCGGTTATATAGAATATAAACAATAATATATTCTATTTTAAGAAAGGATTCAAATGAAGAAATTAATTTTAATAACACTTTTTTTTAGCAATGCTTATGCACAAGGATTTGAGTGTGACAATAATTTTAGCGATTGTGGAACACCTGAACAAAGTGGCGGAGGAGGTGGTGGAAAAGGTTCTGTTTTAATATCTAATACAGACTTAGGTGATTCATATCAACACGCTGATGATTATGATGATGATGGTATAGAAGACCCGTCTGATAATTGTATGAGAGACTATAACCCACAACAGTTAGACTCTGATGGTGATAGTATTGGTGATATGTGTGACAACTGTTTATCTAGATGGAACGAGTTTCAAGAAGACATGGATGGAGATCTAGTAGGTGATTTTTGTGATGATGATATTGATGGTGATAGTATTTTAAATTCTGCTGACGAATGTCCATATCATTGGGGAAATTCATATTGTTTTGAAGAATTAAAACAGCATTATTTTGAACCATCTGGTGACCAAATATATGAAGCTCCACATATCAAAAAATCTCTAAGAAGTCAAGAACATAATAAAGACTCAGGAGAAAGTTGTGCAGTCATAGGATATAGAAGCACAGTTAACTTTAACTTATTATTAGGCATCTATCTTTTCTTGTCTACAATAATCAAATTAAAAAAGTAAAATGAAAATAAACGATATTGTTTATATTAAGTCTTATAAAGCAAAAATAAAAAACAATCCTTATAAGATTGTTTACATAAACAATACTCATGCAATTATATCAGACATGGATAGCATTAGAATGACAAAGATGTCTATAGATTTTTTAACACTAGACAGTAATAATGTTTACTCGTCTGAGCCTATTAAAAAAGGTGATCTAGTAAAATGTATTGATAGTTTTGCTATCAAAGAAGGTTTAGTACTAGAATCATATAATACTTTTTTGCTTGTTTTAATAGGTAATAAAAAAAGAAAAATAACTAAAAACAAAGTTATTCTTTTAAATACATAAAACATATAATAAAATAATAAGTAAAAGTTGCGGCTTGACGAAGTGATAGGTTATATATGCAAAGAAATAAAGATATAGGTATAGTGAAAAACTGGAATAAAAGCTTAAATGATTTAGTGTGTCTAATTATAGAAGAAAAAAAATATTCTAAAGATGTAAGATCTCACTTTTGTAAAGTTTTAATTGAAAAAAGTATTTATACAATACCTAAAAAAAATATAGAATTATTCAATTAAATTAGAAAGCTATATGATATATAGCGAATATTAAAAGAAAGGACTCTATTATGAATAAACAATCTGATAAAATTTGTATTTGTATTTCAATGTTTTATGCTACTTGCTTCTTTATTCCAGCAATCGTTCAGTATATATAAAAAAAGCCAACGCATTTAAAAAATGCATCGGCTTTTAAAAATAATGAAATTGTTAATTAAGTAATATTAGAAATTAATACTTACAGACTTCTTGTCTTCTTTTATAGGCATACGAATAGTAAGAATACCTTGAGATAATTCTGCTGTAGTATCGCTTGCTTGTACATCACCTACGTCAATTTTAAATTCAAATAATGAATTTAGTTTTGTTTTTTCTGATGGCTTTCCTTTAACATAAAGTTTCTTGTTTTCAATAGACATTACAATATCTTTTTCACTTAGACCAGTAGCAATAGTTTGAAATACAACATGCTCTTTTTCTTTTACTAGATCGTAACTAGTAGAATGTGTATGTGTCTTCTTTAAGGAAGACTTTATACCACTACTTTCTAACTCATTAATAAGACTGTTATAGAATAAATCAAAATTGTTTGGACGTAATGTTAACATAAATTAAATTCCTCTCGTTTGTTTTGTTATGTTATTAGTGTTAATTTAAACACCAAAATTAAAAGTGTAACCCTTTACTCTAAACTTTTATAATAATTGTTTATAAGGTGTTTTAAAGTAACAGTTTTTAATTTTCCTCCCCAGCTATTAATCATGTTTTCTAACTGTGGAATACTCATTTTATTATCTAGGAACAGATCGTATATTTCTTCTTCATACCCTTTCACGTTTTCAAAAATATAGATGATGCTTTGATCACTGGAGTTTACAACAACATTGTCTTTAGTTGTGCTAATTACAAATTTATTCATGACAACCTCCTTAATTTAATTAGGGGTATTATTTGTAAGTTCGCAACTAACTTTATCATAAATAACTAGCACTACTTTATTTCCATAAAGAGCTTCAATGTAGCATGTTTCTATTACACTTAATGCAAGATAGAAGCCTGGTTCAATAGTAATGTTTATCACAGAACGATCGGGATCTTCTATGAAGATTGCATTAACATGGCTTTTAACTTCTAGTAACACTTTACTTTTTTCTTGTGTGATTATCTGCAACACTACTTGCTGCAAAAGATTCTGGTTTTACTCTACACTCAAATCCACAGCCTGATACATAACCCATTAAAGTATTTTTAAATTTGTTAGACTTGTGTTTTGGATCTGGACTCACATCAACATGAATTTCTAGATTAGGATCTTCTAATGCTGTTTGAATAAAATTCGCTATTTCTATTGAATCATACGTTTCTTTTAATAATCTTTTTGCAAGAATATAATAAGAATCATCTTTAAGTTTTTTTCTATTATAAAAGTAAGTTCTATCATAATCACCGTATTTATTTAATATACATATTGTGCTAGTAAATATAAATGATTGATTTGCTTTAACACTATCTGAGCCAATTATAATTTTATGATCAGTTGTTTCAGATACTTCTTTTAATATCTTTAATATGTCTAGATAAGGTGTAACTTTTCTTTTACCATTTTTCCATGTGTCAGAAACTAAACATGTCATAACTATCTTCCAATATATTTTGCATTGTTTATACTACCTATATATTGATAGCTGCCTTTATTAAACAAAGGTGCAACACATTTACTTTTTCTTATTGCTTCTTTCTTTGCTTGTCTATCACCACATTCAATACATACTTCATAACCAATATCTCTTCTAGCATCTGAAAATTCGTCATAGCATCTTGTGCATACAGCCATTATTATTGTCCTCTCATTTCAAGGTAATATGATTTATATAAACGATAGCCTTCTTCAGTAAATTCTTCTTCAATAGGTGTACTTATTCCATCACAAAAGCTATCTGTTTTTTTCCATGTGGGTTTCATTTTTTGTCTTTTAAACGCTGATTTATAAAGCTTTAAAGACTTAGGTGTGTCTTCTAAAATATCAGCTGATAAAACAAACTCACAAGAAATTAAAGTCTTAACTTTGATATTATCTTTTGTTATAATTTCACAGACACAAAATTGATTGCTTCTTCCTTTTACATTCTTAAACTTGACCCATGCAGTTCTTTTTTCTTTAAAAATCTTAACAAGATTAATTGCACTTTTAACATTAATATTACCATAGTTAATGTTTTCTGTAATGTCTTGAATAATGTTTTTAAATTCTTTTGTTTCTAAAGGAACATAAATCCATTTGTTTCTAACATCTTTAAATTTCAAATTAATTTGATCACGCATAATCATCCTTTTTGCTTAAGGTGTTTTATTTATTATAAATTAATTTTTAACTTTATACACGTATTAGTCTTCTAAAACCTCTAATGACTCTATTTCAAACCCATACTGCTCTTCGAGATGTTCTTGAATATAGTCTTCATCTTCATCATCTTCTAGTTCTATATTAACTATTTTAGGTAAGCCTAGATTAACACATGTTTCTTCATACTGGCCATATGTGTCTTCAAACTCGGTCCCTTCAAAAGACCATTCAACTAAAACTTTTGTCATTTCTTCTCCTTGACGTTTTCTGTTATATATAATCTACTATCTCAAATTAGAAATAGTTCTTTCAATATACCAAACAGCTTTTTCTAAGTCTTGTTTTTGTTTTTCTGGATTTTTCTTTCCAGCACGAGCTATATATTTTAATGCATTTCCTAAACTAAAATCTAGATTCCATGCTTCAATAACATCAATTACTTCAAATCCAGATTCTTTTAAATAATGTTCTGGATGATTAATCATTTCTTTTTTTTGCATAATTCTCTTTCACAAGCTCCACAATAACATAGACTGTCTTTTGAAGAGTTCGGGCATCTTTCTATTTTTTTCTTAATACAATAAAAACATTCACATTTAAATTCTTTAGGCGAATACTTCGGGCACATAATCATCTTCTCCTAACATATCTGAAAGAGAGAATATTCCCATACCATCTAATTCTTTTTTGTCAACTGGGATATCTATTATCTCTTTAACTTCTTCTTTTGTAAATATTCCGCTTTCTAGATTTAGCTTGTGAGGCACACCATTTAAATTAACAATGCTTTTTAGAACTAGTTCTTTTGAAATATAAACCTTAACACTCTCTTCAAGTTTAGAGCCTTTATATCTTAGATGAAACAAGACACCTTTTTTAGATGTATTACCAAATCTCATCCAACCAAATCCATATTCTTGAAAAAGATCTAATAAGTTTTTTGCAAAGTACTTATCATGACCTTCAAGGTGAGCATTAAGTAATGAGCATTCAATAAGTTGCCAAGTTTTAGACTCAGCATCAACCTTAAACTTTGCCCAAGCTCTACCTCTACCTGAGAACTTGCTATTGATATTCATTAAAGAATTATTGACATAAGCGTTATCTGTACCTCTGAAGTAATCAGAAATAATGCTGTTTGTAATTTTTTTAACAGCTGTGATATTCATATCAACTTTTTCTTCACCTAATTGTTGTAAGGCTTTATCAATAACTGGTTTTAATTCTAAAATAATTGCACTGTAATTCATAGTAATACCTCCATGTTATTATTATATTTTAATGGCTAACTTTTTGCACGTATTATTAGTCATCTACATAGACTTTTTTTGATTGATTCAAGTAAGGTTTAGTGAATCCTTCAACGAATCCCTTATCAATCATTTCTTGTAATTGAGTTTTAGGAATTAAAACATTGACACCAAAGCCTGTTACATATACTCTTCCTTCAATACCTGAATCTACTTTAGTTACATAGTTTGTTTTCATATCTTTCCATCTTTTTAAAGTTTTTATCTCTCATTTTTCTACAAATCTTTAAGCTTTTCTTACATTCTTTATGATTTCTTCTTACTTTCTTTAGTGCTTTTTTGTTTTCTTTTCTGCACATTTTTACTGATGATTTTAGATTTTTTATTTGTTTCTGGCTTGAACACCCTACTAACGTTGTTAAGCTCATCATTCCAATTAGGACGGCAAGCAGTACACCAGTTGTCGCATTTTTCGCAACCAAGGAATTCACCGATAGATCTTTTACAGTCATGCATTCTCCATTCTATTTCTGTTTTACATGTTTTACAAATCATTTTTTCTTTAATACCTCTGATAATTCTTTTTGAGCATTAGCCATTTTAGACATCATTCTAACATTAGGTTTGTTGATTATGTTTTTTTCTAAGCCTATTCTATAACCACCGTTTACTCTGCAATGGAATTCAAAGCATAAATCTCCGTTAGGTGCTTCAAATAAGCCTATAACTTCGCCATATCCGAAATCACTTGTAGGTCCTTTGAGTTTAACCCAAAGCATATCACCTATCTTTACTTTTGCTTCTTTGACTTCTTCCATATCTTTATTACCTCAATAACATCTTAAAGTTTCTACATAAATCATTTTCAGATATTTGGCACATATGTCCTGTTATGTTTCTTACAAGATAAAGTTTAACAGTTCTAGGATTTCTTCCATCAAGAATTTTATAATCTTTATAAGTAAATCTTTCTAAATGAGCAATTGGAAATTTTTCACCTTCAAGCTGCATGTTTTCTTTAGCAGGAGAAAAGTAAAAGCCTTTTTTTTGAAGCTTAACAAAAGAGCCTGTTCCATCTTTACCTGTAAAAACTACAGTATCACCTGATTTTAATTCTCTTGTTTTTTCCATTATTTGAATCCTTTTAAATTGTTGCCTTATATTAATATTATATTTAAATTAAAAACTATTTACACGTATTGTCTTTGTTTAACCGATTTATTTCATTGGTTGCCCAATCAACAATCTCGTTTGAAATGTAATAACCATATCCCTGTGGAATCATAATATTGATGTGCTGATTGATTTTACCAATAAACAGTGATAATGAATCTGCAGACAAGCTATTTGCTTTATTAAGATTCTTTACTGAATACTCAAGGAATGTTTTCTCGCTATATAATTTATACATTTTATCCCAGCTTTTTGTTAGAAGCTTTAAACAAAACTCTTTTAATAATTCTCTGTTGTTTTCACTATCATTTACTTTTAAGTCATGCTTATAGGAATACTTGTAAATTCTGTTTCCTAAAAACGGAGAATTAGTATGACATATATTTAGTAAACCTTTTACATCATCTTCTACTGCAAGCGTAGAATAATAAAGATTATATCCTTCTGCATCTTTGTTTATTGCATACTTGCAGTTATTAAAGTCAAAAGATTTAAAGCACTCATTGATGTCTTTAAAAAAGAACTTATTAACGATCTGAATAGTATGAAATATTTTTTGTTCTGGAATCGTGTTGCTTGTTCTATGAAACAAGTGTTGATCTGGCAAAAAGTTTAGAGAGAATTGTGAGCCAAAAAAAGACCTACCTTCGGGATGTTGTACATCATTACAGTTTTTCTTATCAAAAATTATATCTTCAATAACTTCTAAGTTTTCTTTTGAAGCTGTAAAAACATCAATATCTCCGCCAAGTTTAAAATACTCTACAACTCTTTGATAAGGAAGAACCACATTGTTTTTTTCTTTACATATATTAAAAAACATGTGTGCAATTTTTCTTGCAAAACCTCCTGCAATGATAGCATTGTTTTCTAGACAATTAGAGATTATCTTATCATTAAAAACGTCATTAAACAGACACATAAATTCTGGAGGAAGACGTGCTGATTTTATTTTTTCTTTCATATGAAATTATCCTTAACATGTATAGTCTAATAAACCTTCTTCGAGTAAAAAAGTTCGCCATTGTGAAAGTTCTTTTGAAGAAGGCTTTGATAGTGAAGCTACTTCTATTACTTTAATTCTGTCTCTAATATCAAAAGTTTCTGAAACATTTAAAGAAACATACTCACTTTGCTGCTTTTTCAAAGCAGGCTTGTTTTCTTTAAGCTTTCTTACTGATGGATCTACCTCTAATTGAAGCTTTACAGGAGTATTACCAAGTAATGGCAAGTCTTTTGCAATGTTATCTGCAACTGTAATAATGTTGTCTGGATGATCAAACTTAGACCCACGGTATCTAACTTCATAAGATACTAAAGGTTCATTTTGACTTCCTGCAGGCTTGATAAAACGAATCCACGCAAAACCTTCTCGATCAATATGACCAAGATATTCTGAAGCATTTACATTATTTAAAGAACTAACAACTGTTGAATAAACTACAGACTCACTTGGAACCTTTACCCAACAATTACCTCTGCCTTTATACCGATTTCTGATTGTTGCTTTAAAATTATTAGACATAATAGTCCTTTCATGATATGTTGTTTTGTTTATTATATTTAAAAAGTTATATTATTGCACGCTAATTCATTTTAACGGGTGTTGTTTGAACACCAGCACCTGTAACTACACCTACAGGTGTAGCTGAACCTGTTATTGTTGTTGCTACGCCATTTATATCACCTGATCTTACAAAATCGTCTATAGCTTTTGCAATGTCTTGCATTTGACTTTTTAATATATCAATAGAATCAGGATTGATTTCGTCATTTTGTAAGAACGCAGCTAGCAAGTCATCTCTTAATGTATCTTTATTTAAAGGCATAATATCATCTTTCTATTAATGTATTTCTGAATTTTTTAAAACTCTTTTGCAAAGACTCCAATCGATTCCATCATTAGAGCTTTCTATATTATGAATGAATCTTGTTCCTTCTGATATTAAGAAGTCAATTGATTCTTCTGAATAATTATTAATCTTTAAGAAATATGCCCAAGGCAAATTTTCTTTAAGTATTGAATCTTCCGGGAATAATTTTATTAATGCTTTAGTACCTTTTCCAGGATTTCTAAAACAATCTGAGACAGCTTCTCTGCCAATTACACAACTATTATAGTCTAAGTTGTTTTTCTCTATATAATAGCTTAGATATTGTGAAATTCTTTCAGAAGTTTTGTATATAAAAAAATTGTAAATATCTTCTATTTGTTCTCTAAATAAGTCTTGACTCATTTTTTAATCCTTTTTTTTAAATTTGTTTTCTATCCATAAGCTCATTCCTAATAACATTATCTCTATCTTTAAAAAGAAAAGCAATACAAAAGATGGATTTTTTGAAACAACTGCAAATCTTTGAAACATTTTTTCTTGTTCTTTAGTAATATCATCTGACAAAAACCAAACAACATCTCCATTTTCTGTAACCATAGATATTACTATGTTAGGTTCTTGAGACATTGCTGATACAATATCATCTAGATTTTCATCTTCCATATTAAACCTTTCAATTTAATTGTTTTTATTTATTATAATATTAATAGATTAATTTTACACGAAATTGTAAAAACATCAAAATATTCTATTTATATTTAGTAGGAGAACATCATGAAGCATTTACTTTTTATTTTAAGTTTTTTATTGTTTGGGTTTGATCATGTAAGAAGTGTACAAAGTTCCTTTGGGTTTATAAAGACTTATTACGCAGTACAGGCTATACCTGAATATCAGTGTACTATTTGCTTAACGTATTCTAAAGACTTAGAATTATTTAGCATTTTAAATAGAGAATTTAAAAAAACACCTTACATAAAAGCATCAGCATTCGTCATCAAGAAGATGAAAGACAGAACTCTTTTATCAACTTCACATCACGTTTGTGAATCATTAAAAGAGTTTTACAATGACAAAAAGTTTAAAGATCTCGGCGACAAATTAATGGATGATGCTTTGTCTGATAGTTTATTTTTAAACAAAGAAATTAAAAACCAGTTTAAACTTAGACCGAAAATGTCTGTACTTGAGTTTGATGGCACATTACATAATATAGAAAGTATTGTCTACGAAAACAAAGAAAACGATGTCTGCTTTGTAGAATCAAAAGATAGCTGGGGGAAAGAAATAAAATTTGCTAGTAAACAATGTTACTATGAAAAAATATACAACATCTCTGCTTCTGGGGGTTTTTATGAAATAAGCTCAGCTGTTTTAAGAGAAGGTTACGTTAACAACATTGTAAAAGAAACTGAAGTAGAAGACAAGATATTTAAAGATCACTTGTTATATACACTTCATGTTTTACCAGGAGCATCAGGCTCAGGTGTTTTCAATACTAAAGGTGAGTTATGTGGTAATGTTAATATATCTTATGCAAAGATAGGTGTTAGCTTTGGTGCTTCAAGTAAGATAATTCAGAATCTTTTGCAAGACTTTTTGAAAAGTCAAAAAGGTTCCAGTTATGTCGTGAAGGAATAAAATTCATTTCAGTATCATACCTTGTTCCGCACTTATTACAGTAACATCCTTTATGACAAGGGATAATTTCGTTATTACAGACAATACACTTGCTTTTCATTGTTCGTCACTTTCCAAGTTTAATAATTCTTCAGTAAAATTTTCCAAATCATTGCGATATGTTTCATCTTCATTAAGGCTACTAAACCATTTGCAAAATAAAAACATTATAAATCCTTTCTACAATCTCTGTGGTGTGTGATACCTGATATTTTATTGTTATGTGAGACCAAAGTATTACATATTAGTTTCGCTTTGTCTTTACTTTTAAACTTACATTTTTTGTTTGCATACTTAAAGCACAGCAAAGCTTTTTTACTATTGTTATTATCCATATTAAGATTGAATCCAATTAAAACCAACAAAAACACAGATACGTTAAATCTAACAAAAAGATTTCTTGTTTCTATTTTATTCATTCAACTTTCCAAGATTCTCCAGGCAGATCAACATCAAATAATTCATTACCTCCGCGTCTATGACATGAAAGTTTATCATAAACGCTTCTAGCAACGTTCATTGCTGTTGTTGCTTTCTTGAATTGTTTAGTTAATACTTTCTTTTTAAAACTGTCTTCATAATCAATTTTCATGATGTTGTTTTCATTAATAACAATATTACACCAAGATGGATTATCTCTTAGTAAGAGTTGATTTTCTTTTCTGTCCCAAAAAAGTCGTTTCATTTGATTTCCTTTATAGTAATAAACTTGGAGCTTATGCTCATGAAGTTTTTTCCGCTCTTTAATCTTAAATTATATAAATCGTTTTTCTCATGTCTTAATGTTGTTATAAGAATAAACTCATCGTAGTCTTCGGGTTTCATCATTAACGAAAGTTTTCTTTTTTCTGCGTCTTCTAGAAATTCTTTCATATTAAAAAAAACTTGTTTCATATTACCTCTTTAATTATTAATACAACAATATTATAAAATAAATTAAAATTATTTGCACGCTATTGTTGTAATTTGTTTTTTACTAATTCAACCATTTCTTTGAAACTGTAGTTAGGTTTATAATTAAATACTTCTTCTTCTTTGACAATAAGATTTGGTGGCGGAATGTCTCTTATTATTTTTGCATCTATAACATTCTTGTTTAGTGCTATAGACTTTATTATCCTATGACATCCGTCTAGTACTTTATCATCCCAAACAATAATTGGAATGTTTGTCTTTGCTGACATGCATCTTTCTAAGTGTTCTTCTAGTGAATCATCGTCCCATGTCCATTCATTAATAAAAGTCTTTGGGATTGACCACTCAACAGCTTCAATATTCTTAGAGATTTCAATTAAGTCTAGTACTCTCCAAGTATACACATAGCCTTCCAGTGACAGGGAAAAAGTTCCATGCATATTTCTCATTCTACTCGTCTTCTGAGATGTTTAAGTTTAATAAATCTGCCATCATTGTCATTGGCATTGTGTTTGCTGTTAGCCTTCGATAAACTTTTAAATGCTCGTCTAATTCTTTCATGTTTTCTTTCATTATTTTCATTACATCTCCAAAGGTATCATATTGTTTTTTCTTTATAAGATCTAATATTACACCAGTACAATGTCTGATATTGAATATAATGTTTTCTATTTCTTCTTCGTTCATCTTAAGGTTTTCTTTTATAAATGCTGTAGATATATTTTAAATCATTGTTGTTCATAAACAGATGTGCACTTTGATTTTTTCTAGCACCTGTAAATGCCAAGAAACCATTATTTAACACAGCTTTACCAAATGTAAACTCTAAATTGCCAATTTTATTTATCAACTCTTTTCTAGACATTCTAACGTCAAAATCAGAGTAGCCTATATTGTTTCTATTTACTATAACGTCAGTTGATATGTCGACTGAAAATGTATTGTTGCTTACTTTCATATTGTTTTTATCTTTCTCTTAAAATTAAATTAATGTTTTAATCACGCCAGACACCTGTTGACGAGTAATAGTCGCACTTTTTCTTTGCTAATCCTACTGACATGTTTTCTTTATCAACTAAAAGCTCAATACAGTAGTATTCTTTCGGGTCTTCAAGAATTTCTTTTCTTTCTTTTATTTCATTTAATAAGATCAAAAGATTAATTGCACTTAAAAAAGCAATTAAAACATAAAATACATTTTTTTTTGTTTCCATAATTAAACTCAACTTTTCATAGTTCTAAATTACAATTGGACATTCTCCCTCAAAAGCATCGTTCCAAGTTGTTTTTTCTCTTAAGTTTGTATCTTGAATTCCTTTTACAAATATTGTATTTGTGTTATGAACACGATACGCTTCAATGTCAAAGGCTTCATTACTATTATCTATTACTTGTATTCTATAAGTATGAAGTTCGTAATAGCCCATATAATTACTTGATATATTTACATATCTAAAACTTGTGCCTTCTTCAAAACTCTTTGAAATAATTAAATCACTTGATGATGTTGTGCTATATAATTTTAAGGGCCTTTTAGATTTAAAAATCATTTCATCCTTTCAGTACTAAGTAAGCTTTGTGTCCAATCATTGTAACAGTTCCTCCACCAACGTATAACTTTCCGTCTACTGTAAACGAATCGTCACCATCATGTGGGTTATATTTTACTAGAGAATCTGATTCCTTAGGCATAATCAAATTAGTAATCTTACCAATTAATCCTGCATGTACTGTCTTATTATGCTTTAAGAAAGCCTCATCGCGACCTGAAGCACGCAAGACAATGTCTGAACAATTGATAGTCACAGCGCGAACAGAATCAATCTTCTTTCCTAACCTCCCGTTGTGGATTGTAATGTGGTCAAAAGTATTTAAGTTAGGTCTAATTGTCACTTTGCTCATAGTAAAATCCTTTTTTGTAATCCTTATATGATTATTATAATAAAAATTAAAAATATTTGCACGAGGATTACACTTCAAAGAAATAATCTTCATTGCCAGGCTGAAATACTAGATATATTATATTTTTTTTATTATGTAGTGCTTTAGTTTTTATGACACCGTCGTGGGTAAAATCAACATCACATACTAATATTTTCTCTCCTTGATCTAGAAAGCCGCCGTCTGGATAACCTTCCTTGCTTCTTTTGTTATTGTCTTTAGTAGCGTAATACCAAGTTTTTCTTTTTAACTTGACTATCATGTTTTGTTCAATCGTTATAGACATTTTCCTCTGGTATTGTACAATCATGTACTAAGCTTGCTGTTTTATCCAATCCAATAAGAAAACAGATCTCCATTAAAGGATGTGCGACAATATTATGAATTGACCACTTAAATCTAACTGGTAGAATATTAATAACTTTTTTCATACTTCACCTTCTTTAAAAACATTATCACTTAAGACAATTTCAAATTTAGAGTCTTTTCCCTCTTGAACCCAAATAAAATCTATTTTCTTTCTCTCACCGTTAACACTAATAATAACTTCTGAATTTGCAAGTTCATTGTCAGGTGTACTATTAAAATTACAGAAAGCAAGTATATCGTCTAAAGTCATTAGTCTTCTTTTCCTTTATATATTAATTTATATTGTTCAGTAACGTAACAAGAATATTCAGAGCTCCATTTATGAAAGAAAACAGTTTCTTCAGTGATACATCCATTAGTGTCTTTCATATTTACAGAAGACATTTTGTGGACACCTCTCTTTACTTTGAGCTGCTCTATAGACTTTGCTTTTTTAAACTTGTCTGATAGTGTGTCATACGTTCTAAGATCTAAATATTTCAAAGTGTTATCCTTCTCTTAACTTTGTTATAAGCTCTTGAGGTGTATAATATGACATGTCTTCCCAATTGCTATTTATAGCAACTTCTACGATATCATTTGTTTGACGCCACATGTATGAAACATCATCTACCTTCCAATTGATTTGAGGTGTAACGCCACTCCATAGCTTAAATTCAGGATCAGTACTAAGAAGATTTGAGATTTTTACTGAATTAATTAGCTCTTCAACAGTTATATCAATGCTGTTGTTTTTAAGAGTGCTTAATACGTTAGGTAAGTTTGAAAGTTGTTGATATGGAATCTTTATAGAATTGAAATTCATAGACTACTCTTTTCTTTTTAAGAAGTACATAATAATAACAGTAATTAAAAATAATTTTAAAATCAATAGTTTTCTCCGATTACTACAAAGTTATTAGAACAATCATCAGCAGACATTACAGGTTCAAGATTAGAATCTAAATCCATTTCAGAGATTGTTTCGTATTGAATATTGTATCGATTCATACCGTCACTCATAACGATTTCTGATGATGGGTCGTAAGATTGTAAAACGTCAATTAATTCTTCAACAGTCATATTGAATTCCTTTTTAATTTTTAAATAAAATTGTTGTTGTTGCCTTATGAGAATATTATAATATAAATGTCAACTTAATGCACGTTAATATACTCTAACTTTTCTTTTCTTTTCTTTTCAATATGCTCACTTAAAGTGTCATTAAAGTCAACAGTAAAAAACTCTTCTTCTTCTTCGTCATAAGCACATATAACTCGAGCTGAGCCTTCAAATACTTCAAAAGTATAAATAACTCCAATGTTTCCATTATAA
>Ga0208434_1000783_pt1 | contig 14156 bp, 20 predicted proteins | sample 13_taG_FD_184086 | JGI IMG/M metagenome (GOLD analysis project Ga0208434, IMG submission 184086) | Marine viral communities from the Subarctic Pacific Ocean - 13_ETSP_OMZ_AT15268 metaG (SPAdes) (version 2) | ecosystem: Environmental > Aquatic > Marine > Oceanic | place: Pacific Ocean | collected... | reverse complement strand
GCTCAAAATCGCAAGCCTTCAACGGAAAAAGCCAAACCGTGGATCCTCTAGACCAAATCCGGCAATATTGCGACGACGTAATCTCCGGCGCCGCCGTTGCTGGCGAGTGCATCCAGCTGATCGCGGCCCGCACGCTGGCAGAGCTTGACGGCGATCGCGACGTCTGGTGGGACGGCGCCGAGCTCGAGCGGATCGTCGAATTCGTGGGACTGCTCAAGCTCCACGATTCCCGGAACGCTCCCGCCCAGCTCTACCCGTGGCAGCTCCACCTAGTCGGCGGCCTGCTGGCCCGGCGGCGGCGGTCCGACGACGAGCCCGCGACCAGGTTTCTGGCCCTCGAGATCGGCAAGGGAAACGCGAAATCGACCACGGCCGCGATGATCTCGCTCTACCTGCTGGCCTCGTCGCCGCACCGCGTCGAGGTCTGGAGCCTCGCGACGAAGCGTGACCAGGCCCACCGCATCGTCGAGAACACCACCAATTTCGCATTCGGGGCCGAGATCAGCACCGAGCACGGGGGGGACATCCAATGCAAGTTCCGCGAGATCCTAAACAAGAAAACTCGCTCGATCATGGGGTCGATCGCGACGAAACAGCGGACGGCCGACGGGCTCCTCGGGCGGCTCTACATCGCCGACGAGTGCGGGCGGTTCGTCGACGACACGCTCGGCAAGCTCATCATCGCCACGCATAAGCTCCCGGATGCTCAGATCCTGATGCTGACCACGCCCGGCCAGGATCGGACGAATACCTACTACCAGCGCCGGGACGAGATGGAGCAGCAGCTCCGAGACGGCGAGCTCGGCGACGACCGGTTCCCGCTCCTCTACGGAATCGACGCCGAGGACGACCCGTTCGACGTCGCGGTCTGGCCGAAGGGTAATCCGATGCTCGCGGCCGGGGTGCTCCCGATCGAGAACATGCGTTCCCTCGCGAAGGATGCGAAAAGCACCCTCAAAGGTCGCTCCGAATTCACGCGGGAAATCTGCTGTCGATATGACGACCGGGACGCCGCGTTCATCGACCTCGCCCTCTGGGATAAGGCCGAGCGAGACTTCGACCCGCTCGAGGTCTCGAAGGGCCGCCGGGTGATCGGAGCCGCCGACCTCTCGAAGCGACACGACCTCACGGCGGTCGTGTTCGCCGTGAATGACGGGAGCGACTCCGCGTACATCTGGGGGCACGCATGGACATGCGAGCATGAGCTTGACACGCGGGAGCGGCTCGGGAATATGCCCTATCGCCAATGGGCGGAGGAGGGCCATCTGACCATCTGCCCGGGCCAGACAATCGACCTCGACGCGGTCCAGGCGTATCTCGAGGAGTGGGCCGACCGGGTCGAGCTGTGGAAGGTCTACGTTGACCCGGTCTCCGGGGCCGCCGACACGCTCGAGAAATGGAGACAGGACGGGCTCCCGATCGAGGCCCATCGGCAGAACATGCTCTCAATGTCGCCGCCGCTCCAGAACCTCGCGACCAGGATCAGGGCCATCGAGAAGCCCGACCAGCCCCACGTGTATCACGACGGGTGGCCGGTCCTCCGCCAGTCGATCCGAAACGTCCGGGTTCGGGAGGATTGGAGCGGGAATCCCACCGCGGAGAAGGACAAGGCCGCCGGTCGGATCGACCCGTTCATCGCCGCGGTCATGAGCATGACGGGAATCATGGAAGAGATCCGAAAGCCGCGGTCGGTGTACGAGAGCTCGAGCGTGATCTAAGGCCCGGGGGCGGGGGTTTAAATACCGCCTCATTTCTGGTATACTTCCGGCGCTGGTTGGAGACTGGGCGCGGCTCTGGGGATCTTCGCCAAACTACAGCAACGGTTCTGGCCGACGACGGGCGGCTCGGTATACCTGTGGCCCAGCCCAACCATCGACGCCCAGAACATCACGCCGCACCGAGCAGACACGCTCCCGCCCGTGGCCCGAGCCCTCCAGCTCGTCGCGGGCGATATTGCCAGGCTCCCGATCGAGGTCCAGGCCCTCGGAGCCGACGGCTACTCTGAGGTCGCCTCTCCAGCTTGCGACCTGCTGAAGTACCAGCCGAACGAATACCACTCGGGATTCGAGTTCCGCCGGATGATGGTTCGCGACCTGATGCTTTGGGGCAATGCTGGGGCGCTGATTCGGCGGACCCGCGGCGGCGAGCTGCTCGAGCTCGTGCCGCTGATGCCCGAGTCGTTCCAGATCCATTACCTCGACGACGGCGACGTGTTCTATACGCACGGGAAGCTGGGGCGATTGACGCCCGACGAGCTGCTGCATTTCCGGCTCCCGGGCGCTAACCCGCTCTGGGGAGACTCGCCGGTCGTTCGATGCCGTGCCACGCTCGACCTCCTCGCGGAGCAGGAACAATGCGGCCGAGCGCACTTTTCTGCCGGGGCGGTCGGGAAGCTCAAATTTGAAAGCGATGAGATTCTCGGCCCAGAGGCAGTTAATCGCTTACAACAGGCGGTTCGCGACCGGCACTCTCAGGCAGGCTCAATCGCTACGCCGATCGTCACGCAAGGCGGCATGAAGGTCTCGACCGTCGGCGTCACGCTCTCCCAAAACGAGTGGATGACGGCTCGCAATTTCAGCATTCAGCAGGTCGGGCAGATGTTCGGGATCCCCCCCCAGATGCTCTACGCCCAGGAGCCCGGGAACACCGCGGAGCACACCTACACCCAGCTCCGCGCGTACGTCGATTCCTGCCTCGCCCATTACGCGGCGCTGATCTCCGGTGAGGTCGAACGGAAGCTCCTCGCACCAGGCGAGCGGCTCCACTTCGATTTCCGGCACATGCTCCGCGGCTCGCTCGACCAGGTCGTCGCGGCAGCCCGGCAGGCGATCGACGCTGGCGTCATGACACAGAACGAGGCGCGTTCTCTGCTCGGGTTGCCGCGCATCGAGGGCGGCGACGAGCTGATCTATTCGAAGAACTACGCCGCGCACGGCGAGACCGACGAGCAGGCGGAGGAGGCCGAGACCGATGCGGAAGATTGAACGCCGGTTTATCGCGACGGCCCGCGCGTCGACCGACGGGCGCCGCACCCTTGCCGGGACCGCGGTCCCCTATGACGGCATGAGCCACGTGCTCCGCGACCGACCGCGACCCTACCGCGAGCGATTCACGCGGGGCGCCCTCGAAATCGGCGACGGGGTAACGATGCAGTACGGCCACGATCTCGACGGGGTGCCGCTGGCAGCCGTGCGATCGGGAACCCTCCGGTTCCGCGAGACCGACCAAGGCCTCGAATTCGAGGCGGATCTACCCGAGGCCCGAGCCGACATCCGCGAAGCACTCGAGCGAGGCGACCTCACAGGCGCCGTGTCGATCGGCTTCTACCTCCGCGAAGACGGCGACGAGTGGAACAACCGAACTAATCCCGCGGTTCGCACGGTGCGAGCTGCTGAGCTGGTGGAGCTCTCAATAGTGCCGGAGGGGGCATACCCCGCGGCGAAGGGATCACTGCAATGAGCGACCAGCTCCGAGAAACCCGGCAGAAGCTCGAGCGCGAGCTTGGCGCCATGATGGACAAGGAAGGCGCGTTTACCGCCGCCGAGTGTGACACGTACGAGCGGATCGAAAAGGAGCTCGACGAGCTCGAGGTCCAGCAGCGTGCCGCCGATCTCCGCGAACGGTTCACCGCTCGCCAGGCCGAACCCGCGACTCCGCGGCTCACGCCCGGCGCCGCGATCGAAAACACCGCAAGCAACGGCGACGAATGGGCCGGGTACATGCGGTGGTTCAATTCTGGCGGCCAGGACCGATCGGGCCTCAACACTCGAGACCTCGCAGCGGGTGTCGATACCGCGGTGATCCCGACCGACCTGAGCTCTGAAATGGCGCGGCTCTTCGGCGCCGTGCAGGGCGTGCGGCAGGCCGTGCGGGTCGGTTCGTATCCGACCGACATGAAGGTTCCTACCGTCGCGACCCGCGTAGCGTTGACCGACATCACCGCCGAAACCGCGGCGTTTGACGAGGTCGAGCCGACCTTCGGCGAGATCGACTTCACCACGGATCGAGCAGTCGCCGCGACGACTGAGCTCTCGTTCCAGATCATTCAGGACGCGCGGCCTGAGCTCGTGTCTGAGATCAACCAGCAGCACGCTGAAGAGATCGGCCGTTTGTGGTCCTCCTACTACTGCAACGGCCTTACGGTGTCGAGCGCGGTTCAGACCGACGCGCTCTTCGACAGCAGCGCGACTAGCGTAACCCAGCGCACTTTCGCGAGCGCGACCGCCCCGACCGCCGCCGAGCTTATTCGGATGCGATACGACGACCTCCCGGCTCAGTATTGGAGCGGGTACGGCGACCTCTCATGGGTCATGGGTCAAAGCATGTTCGCCGAAATTATGGCGATCACCGACGGCGGCCGACCCGTTTTCCAGCCCTACCAGGACGCCACGCTTGCGGCCGGCTTGCAGGGCACGCTGCTCGGCCTCCCGGTCTACATCGACGCGGCGGCTCCGGCGAACACGACCGGGCTCGATGCCATCGTGCTCCTCCCGCGGAACGCCTACAGGATCGTTGATCGCGAGCCCGGCATGGTTTCGCAGATCAACCCGTACGCGAAGCAGTCCCAGGGCCTCACTCAGATCAATACGTACATGCGGTCCGTGGGTCGCATTGTGCGGCCTGAGGCGATCGTCGTCGGCACGATGGGCTGATCCATGCCACCAGCTCGGGGGGTCGTTCCGCCGCTGGCGGGGCGGCCTCCCGCTTCCCTCGAGGTAGACCTTGATCCAGGTAGTCTCACAAGCGAATATCGGCTTCAGTCTCGAGGAGTTCCGAGACCATTGCCGCGTATCCGACAAAGAGCACGACCCCGCGCTCAGGCGATCGCTCAACGCGGCCACGGTCGATATCGAAAACAAGGCCGGAGTCCTGCTCCGGTCGACCACGCTCTATGACTATTTCCGGGGCGCTCCTGCTCCGTTCCGTTTCGCCGTGGGGCCAGTGAATGCAGTCTCCGCGCTGTACAACGTCGACCAGGCCGCGACCGTTGACGCGACCGCGTACGAGCTCGACTTCACCGGCGCGTGGCCGATGCTCCGGACGAAGACCTCCGGCGCCTTTAACAACGTCGACACCTACCGCGTGACCTACACCGCGGGCTACTCCTCGATTCCGGCGCCGCTGAAGGTCGCCGTCTTCGAGCTTGCCGCGATGCACTTCGAGAACCGCGAGGCCGCGACCCCGGTTCAGATGTACGCCCTCCCGCACTCGATCAACTCGATCCTCCAGGGCTACGGCCCGAGGGGGCTTTGATGCAGGCGGGGCAGCTCCGGCAAATCGTCGCGATCCAGCAGCCGACCGAGGCCGACGACGCCGCGGGGCAGCGGACCTACACCTACGCGACGACCGTCCCGAAGGTCTGGGCCCGCGTGCGGAACGTCTCTCAGGTCAAGAGCACCGAGGGCGACGTCCAGGCCGCCGGGCTCGAATCCTACGAGGTCCGGATGCGATACCGGGCCGAGGTCACCTACGAAACCCGGATCGCCTACGACGGGCTCACGCTCCAGGTGGTGGGAATTCAGAACGTGCTCGAGCGGGACCACGAGCTGAGGCTTGATTGCGAGGTCGCAGAGCGATGAGCGACGTCCGAATCGAGATCGAATGGAAGAAGCTCGAGAAGAAGCTCACGGGCCTCGAGAAGTACGTACCGCGCAACTCGATGAAGGCCGCGAGCTCGGCCGCGTTCAAAGCGATCAACCGCGAAAACGCCAGGCTGATTCGGTCCGCCAGCTACAAGACGCCGATGGAAAAACCGGCGATGAGAGACCGCGGAAGCAAGAAGGGCGGGTATCGGGTGCGGCGGGTGATCCAGTCTCGCGACGGCTCGGTCCGGTCGAAAACGGATTACAACTCGAAGAAGCACCCTGAAATGATCCACGCGTGGTTCGTCGAGCGTGGGTACAAGACGAAGAACGGCCGCGTGGAAGGTAGACACTTCCGAACGAAAGCGTTCAAGGCTAAGCGCGGCGAGGCCGCGAGCTATTTTCTGAAGGCGCTCGAAATCGCGATCGACGTCGCAACCTCCAACAACAAGGGCCGCGTTTCGATGAAAGACATCGAGGGCGTGCTCGGGAAGGTCTGGTAATGAGCTTCGCAAAAGCGACGTTCAACATGCTCAACGCCGAAACCGCCGTGACCGACCTCGTCGGGTCCCGAATCTCGCCCTACGTGCGGAACCGCGATGACGGGTTCCCGGCCGTGGTGTACGCGATTTCCCGCGAGGAGATCTTCACCGACTCGGCCGCGCAAGACCTGAAGCGAATCGCCGAGGTCTCGATCACGTGCATGGATCGCACGCACGTGGGCGCCGACGAGCTGGCCGAGGAGGTCATCGCCACACTCGGGCCAGGTACTCACGGGGGCGTCGTGATTGGATCCGCCCGCCCGACCTCAATCGACCGAGACTTCGGCGACCCCTACGACGGGTCGCAGGATCTCGTGTATCGAACCACGATCACCGCCACGATGACCGGAGCATAAACCAATGGCGCAGACCTTCAACGGTGCAACCTGCACGTTCACGACCGCGGCCTCAGTCGTTCTCAAATTCAACATTCGAGATTTCTCGGAGAGCGGGAACGACCGCGCCGCGATCGACGTCACGACCGCGGCAAGCACTCGCCGCCAGGTGTTGTATGGGTACGCCGAGCCTTCCGAATTCACGTTCGAATGCGTCTATGACCAAGACGCCGACCAGGTAGGGGATTCGTCGACTGCACTCCCGCGGGCCACGCTCGAGGCGCTGCTTGACGATCAGCCCGGCGTGCTGGCGATCACGTTCGAAGACGACGGAACAGCGGGCGACGACACGTTTGGCGGCAACCGGAACGCGGTCGTTAAGGGCTTCACGTTTCAGGGCGAGCTCGATGGGGTGATTTCCTACTCGATCACTTTCGGGATCATTCATTGACCAGTCTTTCCGACCTGATGAGAACCCGCCGCGTCGTCGTCGAAACTGACAACGGCGCTGTGACGCTCGAGAGCCCGAGCGCCGGGGTGGTCACTGAGCTGATGAAGGCCGACGAGGCCGAGCAGCATTCAAAGGTCGTCGCGGCTTGTGCCGTCGATCCGCGGATGACCGAGGCCGAGGCGGCCAGGTTGCCGAGCTTTATCCTCATACCGCTGGCGGAAAAGTGTGTCGAGCTGATTGATCCGAAGACGGTCCGGGACTAACCCCGGCCGAGCGCCTCGTCTTCTCGGTGGCGGAGCGGCTCGGCATGACGGTGGGAGAGCTCACCGAACGAATGACGGCCGCGGAGCTGATGACGTGGATGCAGCTCCCGCGAATTGATGAAGACCTCGAGCGGCAGGCGAACATGGAAAGGCTCCGCGGCATATGGCAAACGTAGGTGATCTTTTCGTGAACGTGCGAGCCCGAACGACGGCGCTGACCCGCGGGCTACGGTCGGCTCGCCGCTCGGTCCGGCGGTTCGCTTCGAGCACGACGGGCCTTCTCTCGGGCATCGCGGCAGGCTTCGTCGGGTTTAAGACCTTTAGCTTCATCATGGGCTCGCTCATCACGGGATCGAAAGAGTTCCGCGAGGAATTTGCGAACATCAAAAACGCGATCACCGACGCGGGCCAAGTCTTCGCTCGGCAATTCGGCGGCCAGCTCGCCTCCGGCCTCTCTGACCTCTCCGACTGGATCGCCAGCTCGCAGACCTTGAAAGAAATCTTCGAGGGCATCGGGCCATTGTTCACTGACATCATCATCCCGGCCGTCAAGGGTTTATCCGCGATTCTTGAACCGTTCCGGCGCCTGCTCGCGTGGATGATTGAAAACGTCACCGGAACCACCAAGAAGATGAAGGAGCTCGAGCAGGGCATCACCGACCCGAGCCAGATCGAGAGCTCCGACACGTTCCGCCAGGCGGCCGGAATCGTGCGGAGAACCCAGCAGGGCATGGACTTCGGCAACACCCAGGCTGGCCAGGACTACGCGATGAAATGGTTCCGAAGGCTTGACGAGCGAACGGCGGTGCCCCGATGACGTGGACCTACAAGCTCCTCCGCGGCGGCGACGACCTCGAGATCCGGCCATTCGAGCCCGTGACGTCGAGCGGCACGCTGATCATCGAGACGGTCGGCGAGACCGGATATATCGACTCGCTCACGGTGCAACGGAAGCTCGCGGAAAGCTCGGCGTCGTTCGGTATCCGCCTCATGGAAGGCCGCGAGGTCCAGAAATACGACGTTGATTCGGGCGCGTGGGAAGCCGATACGCCGCAGACCACGTTCGGCCCGCTCCTCGTGCGAGAGCTGAACATCACCGAGCACCCCGACCGGCCCGACACGTGGCGCGTCGACTTCGTCGCCACCGGCATGGGGCCGATGCTAAACGCCGCCAACGAGGTCATCGGCTCGCCGAATATCACGGTCTCGACCGTGTCCAGGCCGCGGAACGTGTCCGCGTGGCGGGAGGGCGCCACGGTCCCGAGCGATACGGTCACCAACGACGCGTTTACGAAAACAGTGTGGCGGACCGGGACGGACATCGGCGGCGACGCGATCGACATCAACACGACCCCGGTCTCAATCGCGATCGACCAGACCGTCGTGCAGATTCAGAAAATCATGCGATGGCCCTACCAGGATTGGAACGCCGACTGGAAGACCGGACTCACCGGAAGCACGACCGCGGGCGATATCGACCTCGACTCGCTCGAGCTCTACGTCGGAGCACGCAACACCGAAGCATTCCTCGGGTTCCCGATCGGGTCGCTCTACTGGCAGAGCGTGGAATTCCAGCCACACCATCACGAGTTCCGGCTCGTAACGCTTACGTTCGTATATGACCCGTGGAAGCACGCGCAACAGGTTCCGCTGGTGCTTCCGCAATTCGCGACACCAACCGACACCGATCCGACGACGGGGATGAGCCAGGCAAAGACCGTGCTCTGGAATCAGGTTTACTTCGACCCGTTCACGCTCAACGACAGCAACTATGACGGGTGGTTCAGCGACGCCGAGTGGGATTATCTGGACGACGTTTTTAATTGAAGCGCTTCCGCACTGGCACCGGCAGGCTCGATTCCGAAACGCTCAATCGTCACGAACGGGCGAGCGATATCGTGCTTCGATCGCCCGCTGAGCCCCCCGCGTGGGCCTCAAGATGGTACGGGCCGATCCTGTGCAAGATCACGAGCTCGACGTCGGACGGATCCGGCCAATGGATCTATACGGTGGCGGAGGTCAAATTCAGCACGGCCAGCAGCTACGCGACGGTCTCGGATGGGTTCTCGTCGTCGATCGTGCGGAACCTCGCGGAGCTCTCGAACACGACCACGAGCCATTCGGGCGTCGACCCGACGGCTCACGACTTCGACCTCGAGAACGTGCCGACGGATTCCGTGGTCGCCGTGTTCGTAGCGGCGAACGGCCATTCCTCAAACTACACCGCGTGGTTCGATCGACCAGGCGAGTTCGACGGGAGCTGTAGCTAGTGGCTAACGAATACGATTTCACGATTTACCCAGGTTCGACCTTCGAGCGAACGATTATTTATAAAGACGTCAACGGCGACCCGATCACCACGATCGACGGCGCCCAAATGCAAATCAAGACGAACGCCACCGACGCCTACGCCGATGCGCTGCTCGTGCTGACGGGCTCGAGCGGGATCGGTATCACCGCATCCGAGGGCAAGCTATCGGTAGTCATCACCGACGAGCAGACCGCGACGCTCGCGGCCGGGGTCGCGGTCTATGACCTGTTCGTCTCGCTCTCGGACGGGTCGAAACGGTGCCTTATCTCGGGAGACGTCACGATTCGCCAGGAGGTCACGGAATGGCAGAGCTAGTTGAAATCTACAGCACGAACACGCTCGAGATCATCGAGAGCGGCGGCGGTGGGGGCGGGGGCGGCACAGGCCCGCAAGGCCCCCAGGGCCCAGCAGGCGCGGACGGCGCCGACGGTGCAGATGGGGCCGACGGCGCCGACGGCGCCGACGGCGCCGATGGAGCGACCGGACCGCAAGGGCCCGCGGGCGCTGACGGTGCCGACGGTGCCGACGGCGCCGATGGAGCGACCGGACCGCAAGGGCCTGCAGGCGCTGACGGTGCGGATGGGGCCGACGGCGCCGATGGGGCGACCGGCCCACAAGGGCCCGCAGGCGCCGACGGATCTGGCGAGGTTCAATGGGGCCAGCATCCCGCGACACTTGTCCGGATGTTCGAAGACTTCGCTGGGGGTGAATCAACCGTTGCCGGAATGGATTGGTGGGCGGGCGATACTGCGGGTCAAGGAAAGCTGCAGCGCGAAGCAACCACTTCAGACGACGTGTATGGAGCGATGTGGCTTGACTCGAATACATCGTCTGGAACAACCAGTGATTGGTGCAAGATGAACAGCGGTTTTACTTCGGTGAATTCCGCAGCAGGCAACCCGACGGGACATGAAATCGTCTGGGAATGTCGCGTCCGCCAGGCTTCGATTCCTACTACCGAGGAATGGCACGTTTCGATCTTCGGCCCCGAAGTCGGGAACTATAAAGACGATTTCCACGGCTGGAACGAACAAGGCGCAGCGACTACACCGGATCGCGTCGTGTTGGGGTTCATTGGAGGCCAATCAAATTGGCGATACGCAAGCGGGAATGCTACGAACCTCACTCTTCTCAGTTCCGATACTGGGGTCGCTGTTTCTGCCAACACTTGGGTTCGTCTCGGCATAAAGGTCGTGAAGACGGCGACGAGCGACGAGTGGAACTACACGGTGTACGTCGATGGCACTAGCGTCGGCACTGGCACGCTCACCACTGACAAGCCACTTGCGTGCGAGGTCGGAAGGGCAGCGCCGCAGAGCGCTTCAAATGAAGTCGAGATCGATTGGATGTCCTGCCAGTTCAACCGCACGGCCGTGACCTATATCGAACACTCAGATGCTTGAAACACTCACCGACGTCCAGGGCATCGTGATCGCCGCCGCGATCCTTTACGCCGCTAAGGAATTGAAAAGGGTATCGAATGAAGTATCCCGCGTTTCTACTGCTATTCACGCTCTCGATCGCCGCGTCGACGACCTCGAGCGGGTGCTCGTCCGTGACCGGGTTCCGGAGCCTGAGCGACGGCCAAGCGGCTACGCCCGAGCTCCGGAAAGCGGCCGCGACTGCTAGGGCAGAGGCCGACGCCCTCGACGCAATCGCCGACCAGCAATCCGAGCAGCTCCGGCAGGCGGTCGACGGCGCTCACGGCATCGCGGAGTCGCTCGGGGCGCCCGAGCTTGTCACGGGCCTTATCGCCGGGCTCGGGGGCCTGCTGGTGCCGTCGCCGATCCGTCGGAAGAAGACGTCGCCGGAATGAGCAACCTACTAGCGGAATGCTGCTGCGGCTCGACGCCGGTCTGTTGTGACTGCTCGCTGGCGACGGCCTATTCGGTCGCGGCTTCGTTTTCGTGGACCGCCGAGACGCTGGACAGCACAAGCTCGAACGTGATCGACGCCTCGAGCTCGGTCTCGTTTTCGGGTCTGACTTGCACCGAGCCGACGACGCCGTGCTCGACGGGTTCTCACGTGACGTCGAGCTTCGCGGTGCGTACCTACTCGCCCTCGGCCAGCATGACGACCGCAAGCCTCGCGATCGACTTCGACGGTAACTGCACCGACGAATCGGCGTCGAATGTTGCGGGGGCTACATCCGGGTCTGGCCTATCGGCGGCGGCACTCGTCGAGGCCGGGCTCGCCTGTTATCACGAGATCGACGCATCAACGTCGCTCGACGTTCATTTCTGGGTTTTGAACCTCGGATTCGAGTCGACCGCGACGTGCGGCGGCGGCGGGAACGAATGGGAATTCGAGCTGCTTGCGTACTCGACGCCGCAAAGCTCTTGCCACTCGCCGCCTTCAAGCGGCTGGAACCTGCTCGCACCAGGAGGCGGAACGACGGCAGCCGATTCAAACCTAATCGCGTCAATCACCGACGGCGCTCGACTTAACACGTGCAACACGGGACCGATTACATGCCGAACGTTTAGCCCGCGAAACAGTAGCGCGACGAATCAATCGCTCACGGTCACGGTATCATGAGCTGCGACCACCACGACGGCCGCGGGTGCTCGCTCGGGCTCTACGGTGGCGAACCGTCGCCAGGCGTGTGCTCAACGTGCGACCAGTACCAGGGCCGACCTCGAGGCGCTGGCGACGTCGTCCACGCGATCGCCAAAACGCTACGGCTCGACAAGCTCACGAAGGGCAAGTCGTGCGGGTGCGGCGAACGGCGCCGACGATGGAACGGCAACGCTTGAAACCCGAGCGCCTGCTTAGTACATTGTGAAATCGACGCACGAACCCATGGCGGTTCTTGTCGGTTTTGAAACTTCAGAGAAATGAGTATTGACGAATCGGCACTCCAGCCGATACGGTCTCTATCGACCTAGTGTCCGCCGATAATCGGTGTTCAGTAGTGGCGCAATGATCGGACGTGCCTCGACTGGCCTGCTGACGTTTACGGAATAAACGTCAACACGCGGACGCGACTTTCCGAAGGCGGAAGCCGTGCAAATCGAAAAACGAAGTAGGTACAGAGACGCAAACCGGAACCCGTGGAGCAATACGCTCCGCATCCCGCATCGAACGGCCGCGAAGCTCCACGCGATTGCGGCGGCGCTCGAGGTCAACAAGGGCGACATCGCCGAGCAGATCATCGAGGCCGCGATCAACGCAGACGCGACGCGGGAGGCGATCGCCGACCGGGCGGTCGGACCGATGGACGCCGTCGAACCTTGCAACCTTGAACGCCTCGAGATCCGCGAGGGCACGAGCTGGCGCGTGGTCGACCAGAAGCTCTCGAAGGGCTGGGAGGTGGCGAATGGGTGACCTCCGCGACGACGCCGGGCTCGTGCTCGGCCAGGGCGAATACCAGCAGGGCTATCTGATCGACCCGAAGAAGCACGGCCCGAAGGGATCGAATCAGGCGACGGTAGCTTTACGCGAGAACGTGCGCACGCTCCAGAATCGAGCGGCGGCGTGCCAGGGTCGGAGCGGCGCCCTCGGGATCGAGGTCCAGCACGGCACCTACATGATGGCATCCGACGACGTGCGGAAGGTCGCCGAGCTCGCTCAGAAGACGATTGAAGCGTGCCACGTGGTCATGGATCAGCTCGACACGATCCTCGAGAGCGGGGTGACCCGTGAACGATAAAGACCGCGAAATCACGGCCGTCGCATTGACCAAATCAGTCATCGAATCGGGAATGGCGGCGGACCGCTGGCTCGATGCGATCTCCGAGGCGGTCGATTGCTTCAAGGTCGCCCACAAGCTCCTCGGCGGATCATCTCTTTCTCCTCTCGCTCCTCCGCCAGTCACCGCTGGCGGGGGGGTTTCAGCCCCCGCGACCGCGCCGAGTGGGGGGGTGTTCCCTACATCCCCTCCCTCGGTCGGGGGCCCCTATTTCAAGGTCACCGGCGCTGATGACGTCCGGGAAACCAGAGCAGGAAAGAAGATTCGAGGCTTTACGCTCCGCACCCACGACGGGACGGACATCGAGGCGAAATGGATCGAAGGGAAATGGGATACGCCCGGAAAGGCCGAGGCCGTCGAGCTCGGCGACTGGATCAAAGGAAAGATCGCTCACGGTGAACGTGGGAATTTCCTGAATTCACCCGAGACCGTGGCCCGACCGGCGACCCCAGCCCCGACCGATATCCCATTCTGACTGGAGGCGATCCATGGATCTATTCGAACACGCGGCCGCCTCGAGGCGGACCGACCCGGCGACCTCACGCGCCGCCGGAACCACGAACAAGCGGCCCAGGCGGGGCCATCGAGACATTCTGCTCGAGGCGATCGAGCGCCTCGAGACCTGCACGGCCCGGGAAGCATTTGAGGCGAGCGATCTACCGCCTCGGTGCTGCTACTGGAAACGGGTCTCAGAGCTCGAGCAGCGGGGGCTCGTGCGGGTGGTGGGGCAGCGCCACGACCCGGAGACGAACGCGGCGTGCCAGGTCTACGCCCCGGCATGGATGGGGGGCTCGACCGAATGAGCCCCGGGGATCTCTCCAGACTTGCCGCCGGGCTGGCGGACCTCTCAGACCTTCGACCCGTCCACGCGGCGGTGGTGCTCACTCTCGCGGCCGCTACCGGCCCCGATGGGATCGCCTTCATCTCCGTCGGACGCCTCGCCAAGCGCGTGGGGTGCTCGAGGGGGCATGCCTTCCGCGC
>Ga0208434_1000781_pt1 | contig 14205 bp, 14 predicted proteins | sample 13_taG_FD_184086 | JGI IMG/M metagenome (GOLD analysis project Ga0208434, IMG submission 184086) | Marine viral communities from the Subarctic Pacific Ocean - 13_ETSP_OMZ_AT15268 metaG (SPAdes) (version 2) | ecosystem: Environmental > Aquatic > Marine > Oceanic | place: Pacific Ocean | collected... | reverse complement strand
CGCTGACGTACTTTCCTGCACTTCAAACAAAAATGCTATGGTAGAAAAATGCCTAACCCAGCGGTGCCTTTGGAGCAGAAGAGACTTTTAGGGAATCCCGGTCAACGCAAGTTGCCTGCCTTGTCTGAGACGTTTGAGCTGGAGGGCGGTTACGTTGAGCCTCACCGTCCGCTTGGCGCTGCGGGTCAGTTGTTGTGGGATCGTGTGTTTGCTCACGGGAAGACTTGGGTTTCTCGGCAGACGGATGTTGAAGCTTTGTTGATGGTGTGTAAGCAGTTGGACCGTCAGGTGATGTTGGAGGAACAAGTTGAGTCTGCGCCGGATGATTTTCACTTGTTGCGTCAGTTGCTTGAACTGGAGAAGGCGATCATGTCGAATCTTGGTTTGCTTGGGTTTACTGTTGACGCGCGGTCTCGTTTGGGTCTTGCGGAGATAAAGGCTAAGTCGGCTTTTGAGACTTTGATGTCAGAAAGGGAAAGATGACATATGACGTTGTGTTAGCAGACCCGCCTTGGTCTTACTACGGACAACAAGACAAGTGGGCTGCTGCTGCCAAGTTTTATGACCTAATGTCTGATGAGGATTTGATGGATTTTGACATTTGGAAGTTTTTAAAACCCAATGGCGTGTTTTTTATGTGGGTAACGTCCCCTCGTCTTGATTTTGGAATTGATTTGCTTCGTCATTGGGGCTTGCATTACAGGGGTGTTGCTTTTGTTTGGGTAAAGACTAAAAAAGATGGCGTTACTCCAATCGGCGCTCAAGGTGTGCGACCATCCGTAGTGAAGCCTACGTCGGAGTTTGTAATAGTTGGCTCTACTAAAGCCAAAGGCCGCCCGTTGCCGTTATCGGATGAAGGTGTTGCTCAGACAGTTTTGGCTCCAAGGCAAGAACACTCGCGGAAGCCAGAAGACGTACACGAAAGAATAAATCGTTTATATCCAAATCTACAAAAGATTGAGCTTTTTGCGAGGCGTCCTTATCCTGGCTGGTCTGTCTGGGGTAACGAAGTTGACTGAGCCGCGTTGGTTGACGCCGGTTCCTGCGGAGTCGGTTGAGCGTGGCGATGGTGATTTTGTGTGTCGCTTCGCTGATGCTTTTGCAACAATCACGAAGGACAGTATTGCTGGACCGTCTGGTAGCAAGATGGTGTTGCGTGATTGGCAGAAGGAGTTGCTCGGTCAGGTTTTTGCCCGTGACGAGGACGGCGGGCTCCGCCACCGTATCTCCCTGTTGGGTCTTCCCCGCAAACAAGGCAAGTCGGCGTTGGGTTCTCTTATTTGCGCTTTTGCTTTGGTGGATCTGAAGACGCAGGGCGCGGAGATTTATTCGGTCGCAGCTGACCGCAACCAGGCTCGCATTGTGTTCGAGGATACGAAGCGCATGATTCAGAACTCTGAGCTTGCAGAGCATGTCAAGATTTACCGCGACAGCATTATGGTGCCTGCAACGAATAACGTGTACCGCGTTTTGTCTGCGGACGCCCCTAGGCATGAGGGGTTGTCGCCGACGCTCGTTTTGTTTGACGAGTTGCACGCCCAGCCCAACCGGAAGCTTTTTGATGTGATGTCGCTTGCTCAGGGTGCGCGTGGCAAGCAGGCAACTCTGATAGCGATTACGACGGCGGGGGTAAAAACAGAATCGCAGACCGGTAAGGACTCGATCGCTTACACGCTTTACAACTATGGAAAAAAAATTGCCAAGAAAGAGGTAGAGGACGACACTTTCTTTATGGCTTGGTGGGAGGCTCCGGCTGAGGCTGACCATCACCTTGAGAGCACTTGGGAGGCCGCGAACCCTGGATTTGATGACATTGTGGCTAAGTCTGACTTCGAATCGGCGGTGAAGAGGACACCGGAGGCGGAGTTTAGGACGAAGCGGTGCAACCAGTGGGTTTCTTCGCAGCAGGCTTGGTTGCCTACGGGCTTGTGGGATGAGCTCAATGGCGATGTGGAGATTTCGCCGGACGAAGACTATGTGCTTGGCTTTGATGGTTCTTACGCAAACGACTCGACAGCGATTTGTGCTGTCACGCTGCCAACGGATGACTCGCCCCCGAAGGTGAAGCTAATCAAGGTGTGGGAGAAAGACTTTGACAGAGATGACGATTCTTGGCGTGTCTCTATTGACGATGTGAAGCAAACAATTATTCGTTATGTGCAGGAGTTCCCGAAGTGCAGGGAGATCGCGTGTGACCCGTTTCGTTGGGCGTCGATGATGCAAGAGCTTGACGAGATGGATTTGCCAATCGTGGAATACAAAACCAACTTGCTGAACTTGATGATTCCGGCTACGCAGAAAGTGTTTGAGGCTGTCACGGAGAAACAGTTTATGCACGATGGGAACCCGATTTTGTCGCGTCACATCAACAACTGTGTTATCAAGATGGACCACCGCGGCCAGAGGGTCACAAAAGAGTCGTCAAACTCAAGAAAAAAGATCGACGCGGCGATTGCGTTCATTATCGCATATGACAGAGCGACGACCGGTAGAATAGATGATGGAGTTCCAGAGTTTTTCTTCTAAGGACATTATGTTAGTAAACTTGTTACAGATAGGCGGGGCGCTTCTAGTCTCTGCCGGTGCTTTTATTATTTTCCCACCCGCCGGGATCATCGCAGCGGGAGCTTTCGCCCTTTTATTCGGTCTCAGTCTGGAGCGTAGATAATGCTTGGTGGTTTGTTCGGCGAGGAACGTGCCGTATCGTTCCAAACGATTTGGGGCTCCGGCGACATCGCCGACGTGGAGACCACAGCGGGAACCGTTATCAATAACGAGACCGCTTTTCAGGTAAACGCAATTTTCTCGGCTGTCAGCCTTATCAGCGACACGATTTCTACCCTCCCGGTGGATTCTTACATTCGCCGTGACGGTCAGCGGACTTCTTTCCGCCCGCGTCCAGCTTGGGTGCAAAAACCAGATGTAGATATGACCAAAGAGGCGTTCTACGGTTCGGTTATTGTCTCCATGTTGCTTGACGGCAACGCTTTTATCCGCGTTTACACAACCCGCACCGGGGAAATCGCAAACCTGGTGGTTTTGAACCCTCAAGATGTGCAAATCAAGCGCAACGGCGTCGGTCGCGTCATGTTTGAGGTCGAGGGCGAGAAAAAACTGCTCTCTTCCGAGGAGTGCATCCATATTGCGGACGTTGTGCGCCCAGGGAACATGCGAGGCGTCTCTAGAGTCAACGCGCTCAAGGAAAACTTCGGTTTAGCTCTTAGTTTGGAAAAGTTTGCCTCTAAGTTCTTCTCGCAAGGGGCTTCAACGCAGGGAATCATCGAATATCCCGGCAAATTGACCGCAGAGCAAGCAAAACAGCTTCAGGAAGGCTTTGATGCCCGTCACCGAGGCTGGAGACGCTCCCACAAGACCGGAATCTTGTCGGCTGGCGCAACTTACAAGCCCACTTCGGTTCAAAACGATCAAGCACAGTTCTTGGACTCCCGCCGTATGGCTATTGAAGATGTCGCTCGTGCCTTCAATGTGCCACCACACCTTTTGGGTCTTCCCGGAACAAACTCATACGCCTCTGTGGAGCAAAATAATCTTGCTTGGGTAACTCACTGCCTCCGACCCATTGTTCAGAAGCTAGAGGGCGCCCTGTCGCCTCTCATGGCACGCTACACGGGTGGCGAGACGGCCTTTATTCGGTTCCGGCTTGACGGTTTGCTCCGCGCAGACATTCAAAGTCGCTACACGGCTTACAGCACCGCTTTGTTGTCTGGTTTTATGACCATCAACGACGTTCGACGTTTGGAAGACCTACCCGACATCCAAGATGACTCGGCATCGACCGTCAGAGTGCCTTTGGCGAACGTGAACGTGTCCGCAGCTAACTTGAAAGAGCAGACAGAGCGCGTGGACATGGCTCAGAGGCTTATCCAGGTTGGTTTCGATCCGGCAGAGGTTCTTGACCGCCTTGGACTGCCCGCCATGGGGCACACCGGTCTACCTTCGGTTCAGTTGCAGCCAATTAGTCAAATTGACCCCGAAGATCCGTCTAGCGAATACGAGGTGGAATAATGCCGATTATCACAAGCGCAATCACACTGTCTAACACGACGGCAGCAGCGATTGTGGGCGGGGACAACATGCCTCACGAGGTAACAATCCACAACATGAGCAAAAGCTCTAACCAGTATGTCCACATTGGTCCTGCCGACATGACCTTGGCTAACAGTATCCACATTGACCCAGGCCAAACTATTCAGTTGACCCTACGCCCTGGCGACGTCCTGTACGGCATGTCTGATCCGGACGGGCTTGAGGTGGGCATCCTAGATATTCAAAACAATGACTGAAGCCAGAGAGCTCCCTGACAACTATCGTCCCGCCACGAGCGACGACGTTCCAGAAGGTCGCGCCTGCGGAAACTGCATCTTCTTCAACGAGGAGAACTTGGACGCCGAGGGTCGCGCTTTCTGTGAGCGTTGGGACGAATATGTTGAAGGCGGCCAGTATTGCAATGCCTGGGAACCTCAAGAGGAAAACCGAGTGGAATCTGAGCCCGCCCCCAAAGAAGATCAGATTACCGGTTCTGACAAAAACCCCAAGGGTTCCGCTAAAGGCGCTGGCGGAGATGTGAAACTTTCTGATTCGACCAAGACGGCTCTTCGGAACAAAGTCAAAGAACACAACGAGAAAATGTCAGAGAGTGGCAAAGCTGATTGGACCCGGACAACTTATGGGCAACTCGCTGCGGTGTACCGAAGAGGCTCGGGCGCTTACTCGACTTCGCATCGACCCGGTGTATCCAGGGCGGCTTGGGCGATGGCTCGGGTGAACGCTTACTTATATCTGTTGCGAAACGGCAAACCAGAAAACAGCAAATACATCACTGACTATGATTTGTTGCCCAAGGACCACCCGAAGAGCACGCGGTTCTTAGAGCAAAATGAGATGGAAAGCCGTGACGTGAACTTGACGCCTCCTGCTTTCATGCGCGCCGCGGCCCGGCAGGGCTTGAAGTATTACAAAGAGGGTTTTGCTGGCGACGGACTCACAGAAGCCACAGTTCGGGAAGCGCGAGCCATGGCGTCCGGCAACGTCTCTAAAGGCAAGTGGGTCAGAATCGCCGCTTGGATCGCACGGCACATGCCAGACCTTGACGCCCCCGCAGCGAACCCAGATAACGAAAAATACCCCTCCCCAGGGGTGGTGGCTCACCTGTTGTGGGGTTCTGGACCGTCGAAGCGTGCCGCACAACGCGCAATGGCTTTTGCGGAAAGAGTTGTCGCTAAACTAGAAGAAGAGAACAGAACGCTTATCAGCGTGGAGGCTAAAGACATGGCAAAAATTGAGACGCGGACTAACAACACCGAGTTTGAGGTACGCGAAGCCGAAGATGGAAACGGCATGACCTTTACGGGTTACGCTGCGGTGTTTGATTCACCGAGCCAACCCCTGCCGTTTACTGAGCGTATCCAGCGAGGCGCCTTCAAGCGTTCGCTGGCGGCCCGCAATGAAATCAAAATGCTTTGGAATCACGAGTCAGGTTCTATCCTTGGCTCTACCCGCGCAGGTACTCTTCGGTTGGAAGAAGATTCTTACGGTCTTCGCGTAACCGCTGATTTGCCTGACACTCAGCTCGGGCGCGACACAGCCTACCTCCTCAAAAGGGCCGATGTCCAAAGCATGAGCTTTGGTTTTTCTGTCCCGAAGGGTGGCGACGAATGGGTCTCCGCTAACGAGCGCGTGTTGAAGTCGGTAAGACTTTTCGAGGTTTCAATAGTGGGCGCTCCTGCATACGAAGCCACTACTGGCACGACCATGGTTCGCGGGCTTGACACCATCGCAGAGCGCGCTCTTGTTGACAGCGACGCTCTTGCCGACGCAATGTTGAAAATTGAGTCTGGTGCTGATTTGACCGACGAGGAAGTTGACATAATTGGCAAGGTAGTCGAAGAGCTGTCCCCGAAGACCGAAGTTGTCGAAGAGGAAAGCGAAGAGACTTCTGCCGAAGATTCGGTCAGCCCCGACATGCTGGCTTTGAAGAAGAAGAAACTAGAGCAACTACTGAAGAACATTTAGTCATGGCTACTAGAGAAGCTATTGCACGCACCGTCAAGGACTCCTTGGGCTATGCTGTACCATCTTTAGTAGACGCTATTGTTCAGTTGGACCACCCTGTCGGAGTGCCGGAAGTTCAGCGCGAAGACATGGAACCGATCAAAGAAACCCGAGTTCTGTCAGCCGCAGAGACGCGCTGAGAGGGTTTCCCCCCCAGTACCCCCCTTCAACTGGGGGGTCTTTTCTTCTTGTTGACAAAGTATTAGGTAGAATAAAAGGGTAGGCAGTGTCAGCACGTCTGCGTAAGAGTCTGCGTTAGCGCGACTGGTAAATATAACCCATTATTAGGAGATAAATTGTCTGAGTTTGTAAAGTCTCAGCAAGAACTTCGTGCCAACCTCACGGCTCAGATTCAGGAAACCCTGGACTCGGCTGAGGAGCGCGGTGGACTTGACGCAGAGACACTGAACAAGGTAAACGCTATTGAAGCTGAAATCCGTTCCGCGGATGACGCTATCGCTGTTGCACAGCGCCAGGAAGAGCGTAAGAACGAAGCTCACGAAGCTGCTCGCGGTTTTGTTCCCGCCGAGGCTCACGAAGAGCGCTCCGCTGGAGACATCCTCCGCGGCATCGCAAGTGGCGAGATTCGCGGACACGAGTTCGAACAGCGCGCAACGCTTGTTCCTTCCGCTAACACTGTCCCCAAGTCCTTCTTCGCTGAGGTCATGGATGTTGCACGTCTCGTTGGCCCCATGCTTGAGGTCCCGGACGTCATCAACACCACCTCTGGTGAAGATCTGACCTACCCGACTCTCACGGCTTACAGCGCAGCTACCCTCAAGGGTGCTGGCGCAGCCATCGACGAGTCTGAGCCCACCTACTCCAGCATCACCCTTGGTGCATACAAGTACGGTCTGCTCATCCCCGTTGCCGCTGAACTGGTAAGCGATGCTGGATTCAACATTGAGTCGCACCTCGCACAGCAGGCTGGTAACGGAATCGGTACCGCTGTGAACACCGCTCTCACCACGGGTGACGGATCTTCGAAGCCTAACGGCATCGTGACCGCATCGTCCGAGGGTGTTGTTGGTGGAACCGGCGTTGCTGGTGCCTTCACCGCTGACGAACTCATCGACCTGGCTTACACCGGTGTTGATGGACTGGTTCGCCGTCTGCCCGGAACCGCTTACATGGCTTCCGGTGCCGCTATCGGCGCAATGCGGAAACTGAAAGACTCAGCTGGGAACTACTTGTTCCAGGTTGGCGTTGGACAGCCCGACCAGTTCGCTGGTTTTGACGTCGTGGAGAACCCGAACATCGCAGCCCCTGGCATCGATGCCAAGTCGGTCCTCTTCGGTCACATGCCTTCGTACAAGGTGCGTACGGCTGGTGGACTCCAGGTTGCTTCGTCTTCGGACTACGCATTCAACACCGACACCGTGACCTACCGGTTCACGATGCGTGTTGACGGAGACCTGACCCACGCCGGTCACATCCGCCACTTCGTTGGAGGCGCAAGCTAATAACGAAGTAAAAGACGGGAGGGTCGGAGTCGTAGGTTGCTCCGGCCCTTCTTCTTTTTGTGCCCAGACGCGATAGACTGGATGCGGAGGTTTTTTACATGGCAATTACTAATGGTTTAGCTACGCTCGATCAGGTCAAAACTAACTTGGATTTGACCGATTCGGTTGACGACGTAATGTTGGAGCTCTGCATTGAGTCAGCTTCACGTCAAATCGAGCAGTTCACGGAACGCATTTTCACTCAGGTGAGCGCGACGCGCATTTACACCCCAAGAGACTCGTATGTTGTTGAAACAGACGACATTTACACAATCACTACTTTGAAGACTTCTACCGCGGCTGACGGTGTTTTCGATGAGACCTGGACCGCCTCAGATTTCCAAACAGAGCCTTTGAACGGCATCTCTGGTGGCATTGTTTCGCCTATCACAAGCATTAGGGCTGTGGGCGACTACCTGTTCCCCCTTTCCGGCGGGGAAGCTACTGTGCAGATTGTGGGAACTTTCGGTTGGGACGAAATCCCGACAGCGATTACTCAGGCGTGCATTCTTCAGGCGTCTAGGTACTACAAGCGTGCGGACAGCCCGATGGGGGTGGCTGGTTTTGACGCTATGGGCGTAGTTCGGTTGTCGAGGATCGACCCGGACATTGCAACGCTCATTGAACCGTTCTGCAAGGTGCGGATGGCGTAATGACGGACATTACAGCTCTCCGGCAAGCGATTGCGACTAACCTTGCGACTATTTCTGGGTTGAGGACTGACTCAGAGGTGCCCGATAACCCGAATCCGCCAGTGGCGATTGTCGAGCTTGAGGGTATTGATTACGACGGCGCAATGCAACAGGGTTTGACTACTTTGATGTTCAAAATCATTGTTATTGTGTCAAGGCAGTCTGACAGGGTTTCGCAGAGATCTCTGAACGCTTATGCTTCGCAGGATGGTGCTCGCAGTATCAAGATTGCGGTAGAATCGGATAGGAGTCTAAATGGCAACGCGATGGACTGTAGAGTTCAAAGCCTAACCAGCGTCGGCTCTCTGGAACTGAACAACACAGAATATAGCGCTATAGAGTTTTCTGTAGCAGTATATGTATAAGGAGAAATAAATTGGCAAAATATGTCGTGACATCACAGAGCGTCACAATCAACTCTGTGGACCTGTCCGCTGACTGCGCTAGAGCCGAATTGGTCATCAGTTCTGCCGACGTGGAGACGACGGACTTTTCAAGCGGTGGCTTCGTAGAGCTTCAGGGTGGGCTAAAGAGTGGGGTTTTGAACCTCGACTTCCACGCTGACTATGCTTCAGGCAAAGTTTCCGACACACTTGAGCCCCTCGTGGGACAGGTAGTTACCTTCGAGGTCATTGCCGGAGGAGCCACTGTGGGCGCCGAGACACCGAGCTTCTCGGGTTCTGTCTTGATCAACAGCTTCACCCCCGTGGCTGGTGCAGTGGGCGACTTGGCCACGTTCAGCGTGTCCTTCCCCACCTCGGGAGCAATCACCAAAGCAACATCCTAACTAGGAGCAACATAAATGAAAATCAACCTACACATTCAGTTCGAGGACGGTACAGCTAAAGACGTAAAGTGCAACGCTGCGGATCTGGTTGCTTTCGAAAGAGAGTACGACGTTTCGGTTGCGAAGCTTGGGGATGACCCCCGCGTTGGATGGTTGTTGTACCTGGCTTGGCACTCTGAGAAGCGCACTGGTTCGACCAAGGAAAGCTACGAGAAGTGGCTGGAGAAGGTTGAAACGGTAGGTGAGTCAGACGAAGACCCAAAATCCAAGGGCTAGGCGAGAGCTCAGCCCACTGGTTTATAGCCGGTCTAGCCGTCGAAACGGGTATCAGTCCTAGAGAGTTGCTGGAACTTGATCCTAGAATGCTATGGACCATGCACAGGTGGTTGGTAGCAAAGAATCTGCCAAGATAAGGAGACCGCCCCCACTGTGGGGCGGTTTTCTTATTAGGTAGAATAGTAGAGAGATTGGCGGTGTGAAATGGCTTACGAGTATGAGTCGCAGTTGGCTGTAACTGATTACAGAATGATAATCCGCGAGTTGAACAAAATTGAGCCTGCACTGTCGCGGGGCTTCAAAAAGAACTTCAAGAGCATTGCTGAGCCTGTTCGTGACGGTATTCGGTCGAGCATCCCTTCGTCGGCTTCCGGCGTTCCGAGCGGGATGAGGAGAGTGCGATCCCTGACTGGTAAGACGTGGAACACTACGCGTAACGCGCGAACTGTTTTGGTCAAGTTCCGCGCCCCCAAAGCAAGCCTTACTAAAGCGTTGGGCATCATCTCTTTGCGAGTTGTTTCTCCGGCTACAGTCATTGCTGACATGGCAGGTAAAGGCGGCTCTAGCATCGACGGCCAAACTACTCAGCCTTACGAGTATCACATCAGGGGCGTGAAGACAACGCGTAAGCACAAAGTCAACGGTCAGGGCAAAGCTTTGATCGCCGCGTTTGGCACAACGCCGTCTCGTTACATTTACCCTGGCGCTGAAAGCAAAGGCGACGAGGCGAGGCAAAAGTTTTTGGACGCCGTAGGCGAAGCCATGGACACTATTGAACGGAATATAAATGGCCGGTAAAAGCGTTTTTCTAACCCTTGTCTCTAAGCTAAAGGGCAAGGGAATTGAGGAAGCCACTAAGGACTTCAAGAAGCTTGGTGGGCAGTTTGAGAAGCTAAACCGTAATGCGCTGAAGCTTGGTGCGTCTTTTGCCGCTTTGAAAGTTGGTCAGGCTGGCGCACGATTCATTGGTGATTCGGTCGAGCAGTCTCGTGACCTGACGAGGAACTTGAACGGTTTGCAGACCGTGTTTGAGGGCACGACGTCTCAAATGGTGGACTTTGCGAAGAACGCTTCTGACATGGGTCTGTCCATGAATCAGGCGGCTAAGGCTTCTACGTTTATTGGTTCGGTTTTGAAACAGTCTGGTTTCTCTATTGCTGAGACCGCTGATCTGACAGAGCGCCTGGTTGGTTTGGGTACTGACTTGGCTATCACTTATGGTTATGACGTCCAAGAGGCGTTGCTGGGTATGACAGCCCTGTTCCGTGGTGAGTATGACCCGATCGAGAAGTTCGGTGTCGCCATGAAGCAGTCGGAGATCAACGCTGAGTTGGCTGCTAGGGAGCTAGATAAGTTGACGGGCGCTTCTCGCCGGTTGGCTGAACAGCAAATCCGTGTCGAGTTACTGTTCGAGCGTGCCGATGACGCCCTTGGGCAGTATGCGAAGCAGGCTGGCACTTTGTTCGCAGCGCAACAAACCTTGCGGGCTGAGTTTACTAACCTTCAGTCCTTCATCGGTTACGCGCTTACGCCTGCGTTCGCTGAGCTTGCTCTAGCGCTGAGACCTTTGGTTGTGGAGCTCGCACCTGTCTTGCTGGCAACGTTCAAGGCTTTGATCCCCGTTGTGGAGTCGTTGACTGCTAATAAAGAGCAGTTCGCTAAGACCGTTTTGGGCGCCTTAGAGGTCTTGCTTGGTTTGGTCAAGGTGTTTGGCGCTGTTGCCACTGTTGTCTTCAACAACATCACTCTGGTCAAAAACCTTGCTATTGGCTTTATTGGTCTTCAAGTTGCCTTTGCTATCACGGCGGGTTTGAAAACCGCGTTTGATTTGCTGACCGGGGCGATTGCGGCTACCGCGGGGGCAGCTGCGTACACTAATAAACAGCTTGCGATTATGCGAATCCGCCTGGCTACGACTGGTATTGGCCTGATCGCGGTCCTTCTCGGTTCTGTAGCTGCCGCGTTTATGACGACTGGCAAAAAAGCCGAAGAGGGTCTGGGTACCGTTAGCGACTACCTTGATGAGGCCACTGAATCAACTCTAAACCTTGCTGACGAGGCGCCTGGCGCTTATGCGGTCCTTGAGGACATGGGCCAAAGCCTAGATGATGTTGGCGCTTCAGCCGCAAAAGCAAGTGACGCGGTGGGGGACTTCTTCGGCGGGCTCGCTGACGACGCAGCAAAACTGTCTGCCGAGCTCCAACTGGAAACACTTGGCGCTTCTGAGGGTCTCATCGAGAGAATCCTTGGCTCTGGCGACGAATGGTACAAGGTTTTTGAGGAAGTCACCCGCAATGGTATGGCTTCGGTTCAAGAAGTGCAGGCAATGTTCTTGCAGACCGCTTCAGGCTTTGACGAAGCTATGGATGCTTGGCAGGCAGAGTTTGACGCTTTCACTGACTTCAAAGAAGCAGCGCAAGAGTCTATGCGCGCCTTTGGCGAGTTTGTCCGCGAGTTTGAAATCCTGCCTTCGATTGCTTCTGAGCTTGGAACTTTTGAGCGTGCAGCCGTTGACCGGCTCTCGTCTATTGAGGAGAAGCTAAAGGACGCTTTCGACAACGGTTACTTGCTTGACGAGTCTTACCAGAACCTTCTGAACTACTCGCGCACAGAGTTGGCGGTCTTGCAAGACATTGAGAGGCAACGCGATCAGTTGCTTGCTCGCCGTGACGCTGCTTCTGCGCTCATCAATTCGGTTCAAAAGTCTGTCCAGGAATCCGCCAAAATTACGCAAATCCTTGGCAACGTGCAGGACACGGCTGAGGGCGTAGACGCGGTTCAGTTCGCTAAGCGTGTTGTCATCTCGGGGCAGAGCCTCAAAGAGTTCTCTACCGCTCTTATTACTAACTTTGCAGACCCGATCGAGCAGGCTCGCAGCAAGGCAGATCTGCTTGTTGACGGCTACCGCAGTGTTGTGGAGCGTACACGAGAGTTTGTGGAGAACATCAAGGCTTTGAAGGCTTTGGGTCTTGACCCGCAACTGTTCAACCAGCTTGTGCAGGCTGGCGTGGAGGCTGGTGGGGAGACTGCTCAGGCGCTTGTTGATGGCGGTGCTGAGACTGTCAACGAAATCAACTCTTTGTTTGGCGAGCTGGACGCTTTGGGCGCTGAGCTTGGCGAGAACACGGCACAGGTCATGTATGGGCAGGGTGAGAACTTTGTCAATGGCATTGTGGAGGGCTTGGATTCGCAACTTGGCGAGCTTGAGTCGATGGCTAACTCTTTGGCGGATTCGTTTACGACTACGTTTGAAGAGGTGCTGATTGCGGGTATTGAGCGTGCTATTGCTGCGGCTGAGGCGGCTTTGGCTCGTATGCCTAAAGCGCCAGGGTTTGACTACGCGCCTTCCGGCGGTGGTTCTGGTGGCGCTGGCGGTGCCGGTGGCGGCACTTCTGGCACAAGCCCGATTACCTCGCTAAGCCCGAGGGCAGTAGAGGGCGGTGACGGCGCTCCGCCTATGGTGACGCGTTCAGCCTTTTTTGATTCGGTCCGGGAACAAGTGGTAACTCCGGAACAACAGTTCCTAAGCGCACTTAGCGGGCGACCGGCCGTGCCTTACACTGAAACCAAAATAAACATTTACACTTCTTCACAACCGGACGCTGTCGCCAACTCTTTACGCAGGTTCACCAACACCAACAGTAGTTTCGACTTGAATCGCGCGCAAAACAGGCGAGACCTGCAATGACCGCCCCAACACCAAAAGTCGAAGTAGGGTTTGACCTTTCGGACAATCCGATTGCACCGCTGTTCAAACTTGACGACGCTGTGCAGGGTCGACTGGACAACACGGAGTACCGGCTTGGCGGGACTATCTTCTATGACCTCACAAGCTTTGTTCGCAACATTGACATTAGCCGTGGTCGTACTCAAGCGTTCTCGACGTTCCCGGTAGCTCAAGCACAGGTTGATTTCAACAACCACACGAGAACTTTTGACCCGCTGTACGTCGACTCCCCATATTTCGGTCAGATCATCCCCAGGCGAGAAATCCGCATCTACTTCAACGACATCATTGTTTTCACTGGTTTCATTGAGGACTGGGACTTGGGTTACACCCCTGACGGTGATTCTTTGGCGTCGGCGAAAGCGTTTGACGCCTCATACATTCTGAACACTCAGGTGTTGGACGGGTTCACCCCGACCGAGCAGCTTGCTGGTGCCCGCATCAACGCCGTGTTGGACAAACCGGAAATTGCTTGGCCTTCTGCGTTGCGAGACATTGACACTGGCGGGGTTCTCATGGGAACACAGGTTGTCGAGGACGACACGAACGCTTACGGTTACATGCAAAACATTGCCCAGTCAGATCCTGGCTACGTCTTTATGACGAAGGATGGCAAGGTTGGTTTCAGGGATCGCAGGAAAGCGCCAACATCTGATTCGATTGTGTCGTTCGGAAGTGGCGGTATCGCGTTTGAGAGCGTGCAAGTCGTTTACGGGTCCGAGTTGCTTTACAACTCTATCCACTTGACCCGTAAGGGTGGTGGTGCTGCGCTTGCCGTAGATAACGCTTCTGTAAGCTCTTACGGTAGACGCGACTTGACCATTGACAACATGCACCTCGCTAACGACGCCGACTTGACCCCGATCGCCTTAAGTTACGCTTCTTTGTATTCTCAGCCGGAATACCGGTTCGAGGGCTTGCAACTGTCTTTGGCGAAACTGTCAACCGCCGAACAGGATCAGATTTTCGGTTTAGAAATTGGTGACATTTGCGAGGTAACTTTCACGCCTAATGGTATTGGAGACCCGATCGACAGGTATGTGGAAGTTATTAGGATTGCGCGTAGAGTAGATACGGAGTTCAACACTGTTGATCTTGGTTTCCAGGAAACGCGTTATGCTCCCATCGTGTTGGACGACACGGTATTCG
>Ga0208434_1000769_pt1 | contig 14329 bp, 9 predicted proteins | sample 13_taG_FD_184086 | JGI IMG/M metagenome (GOLD analysis project Ga0208434, IMG submission 184086) | Marine viral communities from the Subarctic Pacific Ocean - 13_ETSP_OMZ_AT15268 metaG (SPAdes) (version 2) | ecosystem: Environmental > Aquatic > Marine > Oceanic | place: Pacific Ocean | collected... | reverse complement strand
CGCTGCCGCTGCCGCCTGTTCTGCCGCTGCTCTTTGTTTTCTCTTTTTTTTGCGACGTTTGGAGGCGGATTGAAGGTTAGCTAAATTTTGTTGAGCACTTGTTGGACCAGAAGCCGCGGCTACCCCCGCTGCACTGGAGGTGTCAACAGCACTGGCGCTTGCAGGTAAGGCTCCCGTTGAATGTTCCATTCCTAACGCCTGGCCTACTGCCGTGTCACTAAACGGTTTTCCAAATAATGTTTCATAAACACCTGCATATTGAGGAACTCCTCCAGGACCTGGAGTTCCAGAACCCCCTAATCCGCGTAACAAATTAGCCTCAAAAGGAGTAATATAAGAAAGTTGATGAGGCTCCCCACTTATATTTGTTTCCATCGGCACCGTAGCCAGTGAAGATATGCCCCCGCCATTGCGGTAAGCCATAATCTGTTTGGGCATATCACTTCTCATCATATCAGGCTTCCTATTCCTTCTTTGTTTTTAATCATACTCGAAATCGTGTCGTTTGGAAATAAGGCGGCATACCTAGACTGGGTCGCGGGCTGCGAAACATTGTTTGGGACAATTGGCGCAGGGGCCGCGGCCCGTCTAGGATCCACCGCCTGACGGTTGGTGGGAGTTACCGTCGGGGGTATTAGGGAGGCTTCTTCTTCATTTGTTCTTATTGGAGCAGTAAAGGGATTAAGGTTAGGATCTTTTGGCATTATCTGTATTTTACTTTTGCCCTCCCCACTCTTTATTTTATCTAAAACATCACGAGCTTTTTCTTGTTCGGTTCTTTTGCTGCTATAAAGATCGCTCAAACTTTCAGAGGTCATATAATCAGGCACGTATGGAAGAGCACCTTTTGAGTAAATAAACCCTCTGGAAATCATGTAGTTTACAACATCTTTAGCAATTCCATCCATTTGTAATTTTGATTGACCTGTTTCTAAAAGATCTATGGCTAGGTCTGGATTTTCTAAAACGTCTAAAAAGAAATCAGCTTTCAACGCTGCGGGCATTGAAGTCATTATTTCTCTTGCCTGATTTACAGCGGCTGTAGAACCTCGTGTAACAACCGCAAGTGAACCTGTGCCGCCTGCATCTCCGCCAACTGCGCGATATAGTTTTGAGGCTGTGGCAGAACCAAGAGCAGAGGCCAATAATTCAACGGATGTTCCTAATTTTTGTGATAATTCGTCTGCACTTAAAGATTGACCAGAAGCTGCCAACATGTCAATTTCCCCAATTCGGGTTAAAAGTTTTTTCATTCTGGTAACTTCAGGTTGTGTCATAGCGCCATTTTTTACAGCCCATTCTGCAAGAGTTATTTTATTGTCACTACGGGGCATTGGTTTAAAAAATAATTCAAATGCTTTTATTGCACTAAATTGACCATCTGATTTTAATCCGGCTTGATTTAAGACAGAATTTACTAATGCTGATTTAAATCCTCTTTTAGCAGCCTCTTTTGTAATGACTGTTCCGTCTTCCAAAGTCTGTTCCGCAGGAGCGTTTTTTGCAACTCTCCAAAATTTTTCAAGAAGCGCCCCAGGTTTTGTTTGTGTATTAGAAAAAAGTGTTTCAAAGGGTAAAGACATGTCTTCTGGAGCAACAAACTCATCCCCCTCTTTTTTCAAAAGATAAAACCAATCTTGCTCGTCTTTAGCATTTCGCATTCGAGCTTTATTATTTTCTATTACTTTTAAATGTTCGCCATTAGTTTGAATGATAAGATCAAGATCTTTCTTCATATCGGGGAAAGCTTGAATTAACCCTTTTGCTTCTGAAGTGTCCATCCATCTTTCAAGTGTTCGTTGACTAAAGTTACCTTCTGAATCAAAACCAAAATCCCTAAATTTCCGTAAGGCTGTTTCCATAACGCCGCGAGTCGTTGTGGATTGATTTAAGGAATTATATAAAGCTTCTTTAAGTTTTGGAGCATCATTTAATAAAGCATCATTTGCTGCCAACACTTCTTTTAATTTTGGCAAGTCAATAAAGCCGCTTGTCGTGTCAAACGCCTGCATTCTAATTTGATTTAATAATGCGCCCGCTTGTTCTGATTCTAAGTTTTGTCCAATCCCTAAACCTGTACTTTCTTGCAAGGTTAATAATTGTTCTAAAACAACTCTTTCCTGCGCGGGTAAAGAATCATTAGCAAGCCGACCTTGAATTGTTCTTATCGCAGCAGGAACTTCTACTGTGTTTAAATCCTCTGCAAATTGAGAATAATCTCGTTGTAAATTATCAGGTAATTGGCTTAAAGCGCCCAGAAAATCATCTCTAGCTTGACTTGCCTCAATTGGTGAAAGATTTAAAAGAGTTGTTAATTCTTGAGCAATTTCAAATTGACCAAGGGCGTCTATTGCTCTTGCTCTCTCTGAAGCAAACGTTGAACTGAATACGCTATCTATGACCGATTCAGGAGCTATGCGGTAAGATCCTGTACGGTCTTTAGCAGTAATTTTACCAACAAAAGGTTTCGTAAAAGAACTATTTAAAGCGGCTGAATAAGCTCTGGCTAAATCATACTTCCCCGTATTATCACCAACGTTTCCAGGGAAGCTTTCTAAATCTTGAAGGAAAGAGTTTGCCATTTTATTTAGAAAATTAGCTTTTTGATTATCTTGCTGCCCTGAAGCTACTCTTGCCTCATTTAATAATTTAGAACGTCTAAAGGTTAAAGTTTTACTACTGATCGAACCATCCAAAGATACAGACGGCGAATCTCCAAAAACGGATTTTGCTAAAGCTAGAGGATCTTCAGCTACGTCAAGACTGTCGTTTAAATCATAACCCAGTTCCTCCAAGGTAGCCGTAACGTAATCATTAATATCTTTATATTGAGGGTCTTTCAAAAAACTTGTTCGATCTTTGGGATCACTGGGAAGCATAGAAAACCAAGTTGAAACAAAGTTAGGGGCATTTACGACTTTTCCATTTGGTAATGTAATTGTATTTAACGCTCCACGTCCGTTTCTAAAATCGCCAATATTGATATTATACTCTGGAACTTCTGCCCATAAACGTTTTTCATTGTTTCGGGCAGATTTAAGACGTTTTAAAATCATGCCTTGTAAGTCTTGAGAAGCTTTAAGTAAATCTGCTTCATTGTCAGATTGTAAAAGCTGTTTTCTTGCGTCAGTGTATTTCAATACAGCGGCAGCAAGATCTTCTTCCATATCTTTAGCAAAGACTAATGAAGCTAATTCTCCCGCTACTCCAATCAACTCTTTATCTTCAGAAGCAAATCCTGCAAGTATCATGTTTTGCATTATACCTCTAAACTCATCGTGAGCTTGTTGAGCTTTAGTGCCTAATTTGTTTATGCTTCTTTGCATAGAAGGACTTGCGCTTTGACCCGTATTGGATTGTTGTAAAAGCATAAACCCTAAAGAATTTCCTGCTAAAGCTGTTGGCAGTTCAACCATCTCCCCTGTTTTAGGGTCAATTGTTTCGGTAATTATGTCGCCAAATTCTGCAAACAAATCGGCTTCAGTCACCGCAGGAACATAATTTTTTTCCCCCTCCTTACCTTTCGCAGGAATAATTTCTTTACTAGGGTCTTTTGGGATTTCCCGTCCTGCTCGAACAGCATCCCTAGAAGTGGTATACCATTTCAATCTTCTGTATATCTCTTGCGGGTCTTCTACAGTAGAAATCATTTCAAGAGCATAAACAGCTAATTCAGCCTTTCTTTGATTGCCTAAAGTTTTCGATGCTTTATTTACTACGTCTTTTCGAAAACCTTTATTAAATAGTTTTTTGGCTCCTTTAAACATGCTTATTGCTCCTGGGACCGCACGTTTTAAAGCAATGTCTGTTCCAACGCCTACTGCTGTTGCGCCTAAACTTTCTATAAAAAACTCTGCAAAAGCACCTTCGGCATCACTGCCCAATTCAATAGCTTTAGCGCCTCCGTATGCCGCTCCAAGCTCCACCAAACCTGTTCTAATTGGCGCTGTTCTTGCTTCGGTCTGAACTCCGGCAAGCGATCTCTCCACCGCACCAATGAATCTTGGTCCAACCCGTTTTTGTTCTGCAAAATTAGTAATTAAATTGGACCCTAAATTACCTTTGAAAAGATACGGAGCAGCAAACCAACTGCTATAATCCATTAAAGCTTGTCCAAATTTAAACTTTCCGGCCTGATCGGGCAAGTAAACATCCGCTTCTCCAAAAACAAAATCATTTGCGGATTGAGCAGGTTTTTCTGTCAAAATTGTTGAAAGAAGTCCTCCTATAATTGGTCCACCAACTCTTATTGCCGCTGTCCACGGAGTTACAGGAGCTACGCCGCTCAATGCATAATTAGTTGCTGTTGCCCCTGCATAAAAACGTGGAAAAGAACTTACACCAGGAATGATTCTACTTTTCATTCCTTCTCCGTATTTTCCTTCTGTTATTTTTTCTCCAGTAGGACCTCTAGCAAAGTATTCAAAAATATCACCTTCGTTTTTAAAAATATTTGCTTTTGCTTCTGGGGTAAGTTGAGAACCTGATACAATTTCTCCAGTTTTTGTATTTCTAAAATTAAAAGTATTTAAGATTGGAGCCGTTCCATCTCTAAGTGTAGCAACCGATAAATCATTGGGGTCAAGATTATTTTTGCGGATAACATCTCGAACTACTCTATTTTCAAGAGCTTGAGCCAAGGTCGCATCCGCAAGATCTCCAAATTGAATATTGAAGTTATTCATTTTCTCTTGCGTGTATATTGGATTAGCAAAGTTTGAAGGGAAGCGTTCAAAATCTTCTTGTTTTGTTAAAGTCGGAACAGTGTTTAAATTCTCTTCAGCCATTATTCAAATTCTTCCTCTGTTTGTCCTAGAGCCTGTGCCAAACTTTTTGAAGAAGCTGAGTCCGTAATTCTGACCATTGCTAAAACACCGTCTAATTCTCGTATTTTTGCCATTGTTTGACCTATATTCTCTAAAGCTACAGGATCCTCATCTGCGATAGCTTGTAACAATCTGCTTCTTTGTGCTTTCATTGTAGTCACAAGTTCTTTAAATTTTTTCGCTTCGGTTGCAGGGTTTTTCAACAAGTTGGTTGCTTTCGGTAGAATCCTTTCAACTCGTTGAATGTCATAAACAGCTAATCTTGGGTTAACTGTAAGAGCCGAGACAGCAATTAAATTGAACCTTTCAAGCGCCAAACGAGCTTCTTCAGTACTTGCAAAAGTTTTTGAGAAAAATTCTGGAGCAACCGTACCGCCAATGTTATTTGCAAGAGCAAACAGATTTGAAAATAAACCCGTTCCTTTTCTTACATCTTCTTCCGTAATATCTCCAAAAAGGTTTTGAATAGTTTTCTTTTCAAGTTTTCGTAAAGCTTGCTGCTGTTCAGCAGGTAATGGTTTATTATCTGCACCAACGTAAATTTTTGAATCAAGATATTTAGTAGCTTCGTTTAGACGTTCTTTTCCATAATTAATAATAGATTGTTTCTTAATAATCGAATAAACATCTGCGTCACCTAAAGCTTGGCCTAAATTCTTTGGATCTTGTAAACTTTGAACATTCCCTTTTTTGTCAAGAAATGTTCTGTTATCAAAACTGGTAACAACTTCACCGTTAGCCAATAAATAAGCTTGCGGATTAAGGTTTTCGGTTCCAAGTTTCTCCATATTAGCAGAACCTTGCGTTTTTGCATTAGCCTCATTTACCTTTTTCTGTAATTCTTGGCCTTCTTGTGTGTTCAATAATGCAACCGTTGAAACTAATTTTCCATTTTTATCTGGATAGGTAAACTTAATAGGACTTCCTGTTTTTACTGGATCAAAATTTTCTTCTCTTAGTTCTTCGCCAGTTCTTTCGTTAATAATTTTTAAGACTGTTCCGTCGGCAGTTTCAATTGTTTTTGTAATAAATTTATCGGAAGTTACAGGCACAACCCCAAGAAGAGCTTTTTGTTCTTGATCTGAAAGGGCGTTGTAAATTTCTGGTGGAACACCTTTGATGTTTTCCGTTGGTGATTTGTAAGTGGCTTTTTCTAAAGTTTCACCAGTTTTATTATTCGTAATAAGAACTTTTATACCCTGATCTGTTTCTACTTTAGTTAGACTGTAAGTGGCGTCATCAGGTGCAGCAAAAGTTTGTGCAATTTTTGTTTCACCAGTTTTATTATTTGTTGTAATTAACTTAATGCCATCTGCGTCTGTAATTTGCTGTGTGGTAAAAGTAGCGTCATCAGGTGCAGCAAATGTATCCAGAATAGTTCTCTGACCAGTGGTTGTATTAAGAGCGACTAATTTAACACCATCTTTTGTTTCAACTTTCTGCATGGTAAACTTATCATCGCTTGGAGCGCCTAAAACATCTTTTTGAGTTACTTCACCAGTTTTTGTATTAGTTGAAATTATTTGAATTCCTTGGTCTGTACTTACAAAATCTGTTTTGAAGGTGTCGCCGCTTGGGGCTGCAAAAGTATTTTCTATTTTTTGTGCCCCTGTTCGAGTGTTTGTAACAATTACTTTTATACCATCATCAGTTTCTACGACTTGACTTGAAAAAGTATCATCGTCCGCCGCGGGAAAAGTTCCTGTGACAATTGAATTTCCAGTTCTTTCATTCGTAGCAATAATTTTTACTTCATTACCCGTTTTTAATTCTCTAATAGAATATTTATCTTTTGGCTGATTTGATATTTCGGCTTTTTTCAAAGCCGCTTCTGTTTCATATTCAGTGGTTGCAGCGCCTAAAGCACTTTGCAACGCAGCTAAATCCATCTGACGTTTTTCAGTCTCTAAAGCTTGTTTTGCTTGGAGTTGGCCCGCGGCCCGTTCACCAATGCGTGGAAAGACTTGCGATGCAGCCGCGGCATTAGCTAACCGCTCTGCTATTGTATTACCTTGAGTTGTACCCGCAAACTGCAAACCCGCTTGCGCTATGTCAAACAGCATCTGAGCTTGAGTTAAACGCTTCTGTTCATCAAGCTCTGCCTGCCGTTGTGCAGGATCTCCAAGTACAGAGGCATACAAGTTTTGAAATTCAGGGAGCATTGTAGTGGCGCGTTCAGTTACAGCCCCACCCGGCTGATAATGGCGCACTGCGCCACCTTGGTTAAAATTTACGGGTGGAGTGTTGCCCGCCCCCATCGCCATGAGTTCGCCAACCCCTTGGGACATTTGCTCACCTTCAGCCATGCCAACGTCTTGAACCAACCCCTGCATTAGTTCCCCAATGCCGCTGTCTACCGCACCCTCTTCCGTCATCATTATAGTAGGCTGCACCATCGCCAACACACTTTCTGGTGTTTGCTGCGCATCAGCCTCTCCGACAAATCCCGCAAGTTCCGTGTACCGCGCTTCAAGGGGCTTCTCATTGCCTCTAAATGCGTCGATCAAGCCTTTTGCATCATCAGCCGCGTCTATATTAGTCATCATTTCAGAGGCATACGCCTGACCCATTTCTTGGCCCTGACCCATTGCAAGCTCTTCCATGCCTTGTACTTGAGCTACATCTTGAGGATTTACTTGTGGTTGTTCCATACCCATCATTGGCGGAGCAGCGGGACCCCCCATTTGACGAAACAAAGGACGTTGCATCACTGAGCCGCCCCCGTAATATTGTTTTGCCATCTCTGGGTCGATCTTTCTTTGCACGTACTCTGGTAGTGCCTGAAAACCTTTATTCATTATAATAGCCCCGCTCTGTTTGCGCCTGCCGCGGCGCTAAGTCCTGATATACCCAACCCTAATGCGGTTTGGAAAGGTGAAACTTGTGGCGCAGATGACGCCGTAACCGTTGATTGTGAGGTAGGTATACCCGCATAAATGTCAGATAAGAAACCAAACTGCTGATACGGATACTGCTGTGCCTGTACATTAGTTAGTCTAGTTGCATCCAGACCCGCTTGTGCAATACCACGTTGTATGTTGCCGCCTTGTAATGCTGCGTTAATCTGATTCTGACGTATATTCTGACCAATCTCACCGATGCCTGCCTGTTGTACGCCCAACTGACCCAAGTTAGTACCAAAGTTACCAAATTGTGCGGCTAACGATCCAAGACCTTGACCTAATGCAAGTTGTCTACCTGACAGATCCCCTAGTTGTGATACATCAGCTTGACCCAATTGACCGTATTGTAGTCCTAAATTACCATACAGTTGAGCTTCCTGTAATCGTCTTGCCATAGCGGAATCAAAGCCTGCTTGTCTTAATTGACCCGAAGTTCTACCCATCTGTTCTAAAGCGTTTCTACTTAATTCTTGGTTTGCGATAGCTTGCCTAGACCCCCCAAAAGCTCCTGATCCTACTGCCTGCGCGTTCATAGCTTGCTGTTGAATGTCTCTTTGTCTTGCAATATCACCTAAAGATCTTTGAACAACCTGTTCTTCAAAGGGATTAAAAGATCCGATGCCCGCTGCGGTTTGAGCCGCTGCCTGTTGATAGGTGTATGGCACCGCCCGCTGCGCCGCAGCAAGTTGAGCCGCTTGGTTAATTATATCTTGAGTTTGCCCAGTAGTCGTTTCCGCCTGTTGAAGTGACGGCATTGCTGACTGAGTAAGTATATTTTGACCGCCTTGTATCGCAGCTTCCCCTGCCTGCAAAAAGGGCTGATATGCTCCAATTCCCGACTGCGCAGCACCTATAGCTGCACTTTCGGCAGGCGTTAAACCCGCAACTTGATAAGCTGTTTCGGCAGGCATTCCCGCAGCAACTTGATTTGAAACAAATTGTTGAACGTCTTTAAGTAAGCCTAAACGGTAAGCTTCAATGGCAGGATCCTGCCGCTGAATTTGAACTGTTGTATTTTCAGCCATTACGCTACCGCTCCTCCTTCAAAGGACCGCATGATGTCGTACATCTTTCTAAAGCCTTGCTCACGGCTTCCGCCGCCCGCATTTTTTACAGCTTTTGCAGTCATTACAAATTCACCGTCAGATAACATTGCAGGAATATCATCAGAAGTCCCTGTACCCGGACCTTCTATTTGACCCGTGCGCCGCGGAAAGTTCATCGCGCCACCCGATGCAGCGGTTCTGACTTCTTCGTTAGAGCCAACAAACCGTGCAGGCATAATAGGGTCGGCATATGGAGACATTACAGGATTACCTAGAGCATCTATTCCGTAAATAGTTGCGGGCCTCATACCTGTCACAGTTGGATCATATCCAGGAATTACGACTTCCGCAACTTCCCTTGGAGTTCCTGTTTGACGATTTGTTGCGGAGCTTGGTAAAATAGGATCAGTTCCCGCCCCTGAAGGTACAAGGTTTGCATATAAATTTGCTATACTTCCTTGATTTGGTCCGTAAATCGCGGCTGACGGGACAACTATTTCGCTTGGAGTAAAGAATGTAGTAGAACCGGGAACGCCAACGCTATACTTATCAGGGTTTTGATTGTACACATCTGTTGAAGAGGCCAAAGGATTGGTGGATAGATCTCCTGATCCATCTCCTAATCCATCACCACCGACGTTTATTCCCAAATCAGTAAGGTCAATGTCTTCTGCGGGAATTGGATCAAACGCTCCCGCAGCCCCTGCTGCAAGTAAAGAGGGTAAACCGTATTTTACGGCAGTTCCTAATAAGGAGGATTTACCTCCCGCCGCAGCCGCCGCATTTGCAATTTTTGCTTCTTGTAAAGCAATCGTTGTTGCATTTGCTTCAGCTAAACCAGAGGCTGTCAGTTCATTTATACGACCAACGGTATCAAAAGCCTGTGGCGCTGCCGCAGCTTCACCAACTCCAAAGAATTTTTCAACTCCTGGTTTAAATCCGGCAGGGAGTGTTCCTATAGCACCTTGTGTAAACGCAGAACCAAAAGTAGCTCCTTGAGGAGCCGTCACTCCAAGAAAAGAAGAACCCGTTGCAGCACTAATTCCACTTGAAATACCTCCAACAAGCCCTGTGCCTAATCCCGCAATAGCTGCACTTTTTAAAGCATCCCCAATACTTTCACCTTGTATTAAAGAACCTACGCCAGAAGCTAAAGCGGCAGTCCCTGCCGCTCCCATGCCAAACAGGCCCGGACCTGCCAGACCTCCCGTTAAAGCCACCGCTGCAACAGGCAATATAATCTTCGCAGCTTTCTTAAATACTTTTTTAATCCCCCTAACAAGCTTTTTAAATAAAAACTCACGCTGCCCCGTCATCGGGTTAATAGAGTTTCTGTCAGAACCCACAACATATGCTTCGGGGTCCGCGCCTTCTGAAGCAATAGCCTGTTTTATTTGACCAACAAGTTCAGGATTTCTTTCCGCAACCTCTCGTGGCAACATAATTTCTTTTTCAGATGCATGAATAATATAAGTGTCCGTGCCGTTGCCCATTGCAGCCATGCGGTCTGCCACTTCTTTCATAGAGTTGATACCGCCTCCATTACCAAACATCAGGACGTTGTCATCAATCTCATCTATATTGGACGTAAGAAACGTTCCTATACCTGCATCGGGCATTGTTATTGTTTCATACTGCTGCATTAGGCTTCTCCTGAGATTGCTTCGGGGGCAGTTACAGTTATTGCAGTATGCCGTTTTGTCTCTGCTGTCCAAGACTTTCCGCAATCAGGACAAGTTCCGTCTGGGTAAGAAGCAACCTCTTCAGGCGTGTCTACGACATTATTACAGTGGTGGCACTGCAATTTATCTACTGAAGTGGATGGTCGGAATTTAGAGCCATCCCCTATTACTATAATATGTTCATCATCGCTCATGTTGTACTCACCGTTACTGACCCTACTGTTCCCGTGCCTTGGGATCCACGAAGAAAAGCAGAGTGGGTTAAAGGTACTCTAACATAACCATCATGCTGAAATAAAGTCCCAGTTTCAAGTCCACTGTCATCTGTGGGCAAATTAGTGATAGTTATCTCTGTTGCCCTAATATCTCCAGGATTTTGAATTTGTTCCAAAAACACAGAAAACGCCCGAATAACTTCGCTAAAGTACGTTCTTTGGTATTGATCCGGCGGAATAGGGAAATACGGACGGGATAAACGTCTAGACACTAGCGCCTCCCATCAGGTCTTATATCTAAACGAGGAGAACCTAATCTCCATGTAACGCCTAAATCCTCAGACTCAATCTTAAATCTCATTTGCCTGCCACGGAGCCTAAAATACAATTGTTCTGTCCTTGCACCTACCGCGGCAGCTTGTGTTTTAACAAAAGTATCTGTCTCTGTTTTGGAATAAGTCCCGTCAGGCGCGTTTTTAACATCCAAGATTATATTTACATCTGGAAGAATAGCAGTGGAATCTCTAAAATCCACGTCAGGTATCATCTTACGCAGTAACATAAATTGCTCACCGTCTCCTATATCTATAGGACTAGACTGTATGAAGGCATTAATTGGGGTGGTTGGATTAGTTGTACCATCGTCAAATCCGATTTCATGCTCATAAATATAACCGTCAGCGTTTGCTGCAAAAGGAAAATCAAAAATTCCCCTGTCAATCCATGCAGTTCTACCAAAAGAGCCATAGTACCATACCTGTTCCAAGTAGTTATAAACAACGTATCTATTTACTTCAGTGCTATTTGCAGAAGGGTAATACCACCAAATCTCTGAGTGCTCTGTATTAAGAGCCGCGTTTATTTTTTCTAACTGCTCTTCGTTTATATCAGAGAAAACAAAATCTCTGACCATGCAAGGTAGTCTTTGAACTGCTCCGCTGTACACATAAAACTCTGCTCTACCCATCCAGAACACATTATCGTCTACCGCTATAGCTGCATTTGGGCCTGCAACGGTTATGTTTTCAGACAAAGAGTTTACACCAAAGGTAAACGGTGGTCCTAAAAACTGCATTGAATAAAGCGTTGTATCAGTAAAAACTAATATTTGTTGTCTTGTTTCAAGAGCCGTTACGATCTCAGATCCAGAACCTAGACGCAACTCTCCTGCGGTATTGGTAGCAAGAGAAGCCCAATCTGTAAGAGATTCTTGAGAAGAAAACCGTATAGCCAACGGATCTTGGACCCCCGGATTAGCCTCTGTGTCACAACCAAACGCTATAATATGACGATCCCTATCAGAAACCAGAACTTGTTTTGCAACTGTTGGTGCGTTTGTAGATCCAACTAAAGTCGTAATATCAACGCCTCTTGTGGACAATGTATTTGTTTCATCCCAATAGTAAATGCCGCCATCTCTTACGTTCATAATAAGGTCTTCACCAAAATTGTCATGTGACCAAAGACGAAGACTATTTGTAACGATTGATTCTGAAGAAGCAGAACCCCAAGTGCCTCGCGACCAAGTCCCTGCACCCCATCCTGCGCCTGACACACCAATATCTAAGCCTGTGTTGATTTGGTATTTACCAATAACAGAACTTCCACCGTTGCCTGTATCAGACCCATTAGCCGCAACAAGACTAGGATTAAGCTGTCCTTCATACGTTATATCAGAAATGGAAGTACCCGCTGTTCTGGCTTTAATCTTGTAACTAGCCGTATTCACCACTTCTGTAACGTAATACTCTTGGTTTAAAATATCAGCCGTAATCAAGCCGCCAAGACTTGCCGCACCAGAATATGTTACGAAATCATTTACCACTGCACCATGATTTGTGTGAGCTACAGTTAATTCAGATGATCCGTTAGTTGCGGCAAAGGTAACAGCACCCGCTGAAGTCGTAAGTCGTAAAGGGGTTACATCATTATAAAATCCCCCCTCATCAATGTAGTATTTAAGGTTTGTACCTACACCAACATACTGATCTCTATCCAAAGAAACCCAAGGGTGTAGTGCACGACAAGTACCAAGAAATGAGTTTGTAGATCTTTTCTGCCAACCGCCTATCTTTTCAGGATAACCCTTTTGAAATCTAACGTTATCAATATCAAACCAACCGCCTTCATTAGAGTAGGCGGTTATCTCACGGTTTACTCCGGGTTTGAATTGTAGTTTTGATAGAGGCATTAACTGATCTCTTCATAAGACACTATAACTTTAAAATCGTTTGCTGTTCCCGCCGTAGCACTTAGTGAAGTACCCGTACTTCCATTTTCTTCTAAATAAATAGGAGCGTCTTTTGTTATCACATCAAAAAAATCATTATTGTTTACTGATTTAAGCTGAACAACCTCTGTAGCTGTACCGCCTGCATTAGTGGCGTTGTGATAGCTAACCGTACAAGTTCTTGCTGCGCTACCATCTACATTTACTAACCGCACAAGATTAACTTTAAGAACTTTATTGTTGCTACCTGCATTGTTAAGAATTGAGGTTATTGAGGTTGTAGTCAGGTTGGTTACGTTAACCTTACCTGTCATTGTGGTTAATGCTGCAATGTTCGGCTCTGCCATGTCTGTCTCCTATCCCAGAATAATACTAAGGGCTATTGATGTGTTAGGTGCAAGGTTAGAGAACCCTATAGTCCCTGACCCGTTTGTAGTCAAAGCTCTATTCGCACTACCATCTGAGGTTGGTAAAGTAAGAGCAGTAACAAAAGCTTGTAAGTTTGCATCATAGGCAAGAACATCTGACCCTATAGCAACACCAAGGTTTGTTCGAGCCGCAGATTCTGTGCCTCCACCCGTGCCTCCATCTGCGATAGCTAGGTCCGTAATTCCTGTTATAGAACCACCTGTAATGTTTACGCTGCTCATGCCAAGGTTAGCTGTAATGTCTACAACTGCTGCACCTGACCCTGCGCCATCAGCATAGATTATAGCGTTGTCGCCGTTTGCTACAGTCACGTTTGCACCAGAGCCTTGGCTAAACGTACAAGCTTGTCCTGATCCGTTTACTACAAAGTATATATGCTGACCGTCATTAGGAGCTATCGTAATCGTACAAGCTTGAGTTGCTCCAGATAGTACAAGTGTTTTAAACTGACCATCTGACAATGCTCCATCACTTGTTGTAAGGGTATGCGCTGCCCCAGAAGATCCCAAGTTTATAGTTCCAACGCCGTTGGTAAGACGGTCAACTATGTTAAGATTATTGTTGGTGGTTGTACCCCATGTACCCGACTGCTCACCGTTTCTGATGAGTTCGATACCACTATTTGTTGCATATGTACTTGGCATGTTTTTTCCTACGCAGCTACTATTTCTGTCCAGACAGTATCATACTCTGGGATTATTCTACCCCAGACTAACACAGTTCCTACTTCTCCGCTACCCGCAAGTCCTCCGACTGTAACAGAAGATCCGCCTGTGACCGTGACAGAACCTACAGAACCCGTGGCGGCTAGAGATGCCGCAGGTATAACGGCTGTTGTTCTTTGTGTTACTCCACCGACACTTGCGGTGGCAGCTAGACCTGTTTCAGGCACAATCGCATCACCGATTACGGTAACTTGATGTATGTTACCACTAGCCTCAAGCCCTGTCACAGTAGCAACTGCACTGGCATTTACAGTTACCGTGCCAAGCGCAGAT
>Ga0208434_1000767_pt1 | contig 14349 bp, 19 predicted proteins | sample 13_taG_FD_184086 | JGI IMG/M metagenome (GOLD analysis project Ga0208434, IMG submission 184086) | Marine viral communities from the Subarctic Pacific Ocean - 13_ETSP_OMZ_AT15268 metaG (SPAdes) (version 2) | ecosystem: Environmental > Aquatic > Marine > Oceanic | place: Pacific Ocean | collected... | reverse complement strand
GAAAGATTACAAGACCCACTCTACCTACGGAACACAGCAACATTCTATTACCTCCAAGGAGTTCAGGAAAGCCGTTCTTAAAACGAAAGAGATGGGATTCACCGACAAGCAAGTTGGAAACCAGCTAAAACCCTTCATTCTACTCAAAGAAAGTGACGTTTTCAAAATGCTGATTGACGACGCTTACCATAGAAAAGATATTGACGAGATTAACCGCCTTGCTAAGTCACGAGGGACAGATGTAACTACAATCAAGGAGAATTACAACTTGAATGCGAAAGACGATATGTTTAGGAAAATATAATCTACCTCTATATTATAATGGACTTCACCAAGAAATATGTACTTTTTTCTTTCACCGGACGTACTGGGTTTGAAGCAGAGGTAGATTTGGGAGAAGCGATGGAGAGAGTTCCTAACGTAGCCATAGACGTAGTTCAGGCTAAAATAGTAAGCGGGACAGCCTACGAGGGGCTTACCCTCAAGATGGGAGGCCAAGCAATTAATTATTTTGGGAATGACCTCAAGGGTACAGCTCTGGCTCTACTGGATCTCGGCCCGGCCTCAAACGGGGGAGCAGGAGCCGAAGAAAATTATATTCTTGGACGAGGAGAAGCCCCAGTTCTAACTATAGGAAATACACGACGTATCACAATCAAGCTGGAAGACACAAGCGACCAACAAGCAATTGACTTAGCCACTATCACAGGAGGAGCCTTTATTTTTAGACTGACCTACCCCAAGCAACCCGATTCAATCACGGCCTCTTATGCGATGGAAATCCAAAGGGGGTTATAGGGTTTTCACTTATCAAATTAAAGAATTGATTTAAACACACTATCATATTATATGTAACTATAGTATGATTGCCGAACAACTAAAACCCTATATCAGCGAATTTATTTGCCGACCCGAGAAAGGTAAGGGAGCTCGGGGAATTGGAAAAAACTGGAGTTACAAAAGGGCGGTTGCCGAACTATTTGAAGGCCAGTATGTTTGTGCCGTGATTGATTTAAGTCACAGCGATATTATCTGTATTGATATTGATGAGAAGTGTGATATGACGGCTTATTTTGAAGTGAATGATTTCCCCGATTTTCTCAAAACTAAAGGAAACACAAAGGGATTCCACTACTATTTGGAAACAGACGATAAAGTCCATAAGAATATTTCAAAGGTTCATAAGCATAACATAGAAGGAGATTATCTGGGAATGAAAGTCTGGGAACGTGTAGGGAAAGAATGGACTGGCGACCTGATTAAATCTAATGACTTTAAAAAAGTGATTGAGTGGGACAAGGTTGAGAAGAAAACTATAGAAAAGAATGATGAGCGGGTATATGCCCCGCCCGATTTGAAACAATTGGACGCTCTTATTCAGCTGATTGATATTCAGTATATTCACAAGACGACCGATTGGAGGAAACTTGTTTGGGCTATGAAGAAGTGCGGGTTTGAGCGTGGATACGTGGAGAGCTGGAGTATGAAGTCAGGGTTCAACGAGTACTCCATCGGTTACAGCGACGAGGGATTCTGCGGGGTATGGGGACAATATACAGCCGATGATATTCACCTCACAGAGGGAACGATTAAATACTATGCGAAACTATCACAGCCTGAAAAGTACGCCGAGCTTGTTTATACACCTATGATTAGCTACGCTGGAATGCCTGAAGATGAGGATTTGTCTGTACTTTACCTGAAATTAGAGAAAAACTCTATCCGTATGGACGATGGGGCTCTATTTGTATGGGCTAATGATAAATGGATTGCTGTAGATAAGAAAGCTGGAATAGTCAGGCGGAAGATTGGGAACGTATTGCGAGCTTATTTTAAAGAAGACGTTAAGAAGTTTGAGAAAGAGCATAACGATGCGATCACGAGGAATGATACAGATTCAGCAGTTAAATATTCAGCCCTTTTGAAACTTGCTACTAAAACTCTTGGCCGACTAAAAACAGCAACACACATCGCTACGATTACAAAGACGACCATAGATATGGTTAGTGATATGGATAATGAAACATCAGGCTTGTTTGACCGACACCACGACATATTTGCTTTTAGAAATCAGGCTTTTAATTTGAACGAGAGGACTGAGTATGAGATCCAGAAGGAGGACTACATCACTCAAAATTGCGGGAAGGATTGGGTGATGCCTGAACCGGAACAGGTTCAAGCCATAGATGAGTTATTCAAAAAAATATTCCCTGACGAGGATATGAGGCTATGCTACTTATCTATTCTACGCTCTGGATTATCTGGCCACCATCTGGAGCGGTTCATAGTTGCGAATGGCTCTGGCCGAAACGGGAAGGGGCTACTGAATGAGCTTATGTTCCATCTGCTCGGGGGATACGCTTACAAGTTACAAATTGATACACTCACAAAATCCTCAAATAGGACTGGGGCCTCCCCTGAAGTTGCGAACCTACACAAGAAGCGGTTTGTAGTTGCGAGTGAGCCTGAAGACGGAGTGAAGTTCCAGATGGGAAACATCAAAGACCTGACCGGAAGCGATGAGATTGTGGCTCGGGGACTTTATCAGGAATCTACCCGAACTATTCTCAATTCTACCCTTGTAGTTGAGTGTAACAAGCGACCCCAAATTGCTGGACGGATTGACCGAGCCGTCACAGACCGAATGATTGAAGTTCAGTTCAGGAACGCTTTTGTAAGCGACCCAAAGGAGGTTGATGAAGAGCGAGGGATATATTTAGCAAATAAGGAATATAAGACCCTTGTATGGAAAGATAAGATGTTTTGTGCCCTGTTTGTTTATATCCTCCAAAACGGGAAGCCTGAAATATATGTTCCTGATAGTGTCAAGAGTATCACAAAGCAATATATTCTTGGAAGTGATGAGCTTTACTCACTTGTTATGGAGCGATACGTTGAAAGCGATGACCCTAACGATTTTATCAAAGAGAATGAGATTTATGCTCTTGTACGGGAGAGTGATGTGTATATGAATATGACAAAGATGGAGAGGCGTTCTTTCAATAAGAAGAAGGTTGGCGAGATGTTAAAAGAACATATCATATTTGGAAAACAATACAGGAATGATACAAGTTACAATAAGATACTGAAGAAGACTATCAGCTGTAACCGGTTGATGGGTTACACCCCGAAGCCGGATGATGGGAGCGACGATGAGGAGTAGTGACTATAGGAAAGGTTATGATGAGAATAGAATAAGTAAAGAGAAAAGAATAAGTAAGAACTATGAAAAACTATATATATATAGTTTTTTTTTCCTCAAAAACAAAAGTATATATATATATATTTATATATATATACCCCTATAGAGAACCCTATATATACAGAGGTTTTGACCCCGGGTTTTGGGACAAAAATAAATAACCGAACTAAAAATTGATTTGAAATATTTCCAATCCTATAGTAATAATCTAATCCTATTATATATGACGAGATACAGCGACTTTGTCAAAAGCTATATGAAGAAATCTGGTAAAAACTGGAGCTGTTCAGTTTGTGACATCCAGAAAGGAAATCTGTATAATAAGCATAAAACAAATATAAGCCGAGAAAATAGCCAGATGGGTATGGAAGATAGAGATGCTCCGGCTCCTCCTGCTCCTGAAAAAATCAAGATTAAAGTTAAGAGAGCCCGTATCAGGGCTCCGGTTCAGGGACAGCTTCAGGTAGAAACGCTTCAACCCTCCCCAATACCTCCTCCTGAGCCTCTTGTCCCAGCTGATCCAAATATGCGTACAGCGGTTCCATTAGGACTATCAGCGATTGATGACATCTATCCTGAAAACCCAAATAATCAATTTAGAATTGAGATTATGCTTGCTCTTACGTATTTAGTTCCAAAACGAATTGACGTTAATAGCTTCAAAGATAAAAAAACATATGGAGTATTTGGAAGAGATGATGACGGAAAACTTATATCTCAACGTGAAGTAATAACAGAGGTAAAACAACGATTACACGCTATGTACGGAAAACCCTATACTGGACGAGATGCGACTAAACTTGCTGACGAAATAGTTAAACCGGGAGAAAAAAGCCAAAGAATTAATATTATCATACACTTTATGAACAACGAGTTAAATATAGGATTACCTACCGAAGCAGAGGTTAAGGCCGGTGATTGGAAGTTTAAATACTATGGACAAGGATTTACAACATTTGGAGATGAGAAAATTTCAAGGAGACATTCTAATCTATTCAGGGACCTTAGTGTTATGGTAGATGGGATTGAATATAGCAACCCAGAACATTTTGGGCTTCCTGATGTAGAAGTCCCGCTTGTTATGGAGCCTTTGGTTATACCGGAAGATATTCAGGAACCGGTTAAGGCCAAGGCTCCAGCTAAGGCCCCAGCTCCGGCTAAGGCTCCGGCCCCAGTAAAAACGATTGTAGCATCTCCAATACCTCCTCCTATGGCTTTGAAACAAGCGGACCCTAATAAAAAAACAGGTGTTGCTTTGAGCGTGGCTCCTAAACCTGTTCCTATAGTAAGACCCAAACAAAAGACAATCCTACAATCTGAATCCTTCAGGACGTTATTAGCGTTGCTTACAATAGCCCTAAAAGGAAAAGGGACAGCAACATATTCAACTGGAAACGAGGAGATACTTAAAAAAGGTAAAGGGGCTCAACGGAAGAAACAAATATCTGCCGTTGTGAAGATGATTTATAAAGCTACTGGACTTCCTGATATGGATATGGAAAAGGCCAAATCTACGTTGATATTTTATGATAAAGTTAAAAGTAAAGCTCCCGAACTTGAAACTGTATTTGAAGGGTTTAAAATAAATCCAGACGAACCTTCATTCAATTTCAGTATGACTAAAGACGGAGAAGTAGTTATATTTGAAGATGAGATTTTGGAGTTATACGCCTACATAAAAAACGTCCTATGATTCCAATTTTAATACTTTATTCTCCATAGCCTCATCAAGAGCCTTGGTATGGAGTGAAGCTAATATCCTATAGTACTCATCGGGGAATCCGTCCCACTTTTCAGCATACCAATCAGGGGAAATTCCGTATTTGTCATAGCATAGCCGAGGGTCAGGCTCTTCCTCCTCAGGTTCAGGAGCAATAAACATAGCCTTAAGAGCATCCTCATCAATATCCGCCCATTCCCCCTTTTCTGTTGAATCCTCTTTATAGAGTTCATCTACATCAACTACGTTAATACGACCGAGTGATTTTTTAATATTAGCCATTATACAAAAGGTAGAGATAATAAATAGTTGCGTTTGTACTTAAATTATAATATTCTGTTATAGTATAAGATGAGTGATTTGGAATCTGTAAGCAGTTCTTCCAGCGAAGAGGAGATTGTGATTGAGCCACCCAAGCCAAAGCGTAAGGGTCGGGGAAAGTCTAAGCCTGAATCGGTTGAGACGCTACTCAAGGAGGAGATTATTGATACTAAGCCCATTCGTGGCCGAGGTAAGAAGACGATTGACGCTAAGATTAAGGAGGAAAAGTCAAAAACGCTGGAACCCCCGCCAGCCCCTGCTCCTGAGAAAAAGAAGCGGGCCAAGAAGGTAAAGGTAGAGCCAGTTCCAGCTCCAGCGGAAGAGCCGGATTCCCCCGAGCTCCCCGAGCATATGGGAGGTGAGCCTGAAAAGCCAGCAAAGAAAGCACGAGCCAAGCGTGTCCTGACGGAGGAACAGCGAGCGAAGCAGTTGGAGGCTCTGGCTAAGGGTCGGGCCACCCGTATCGCCAACGCCAAAAAGAAGAAGGAGGAGCGAGAGAAGTTCGTTGAGGATTTGAAGGTTAAAATTGCTGAGCCAGTAGTGAAGGAGACAATTATCCGTGAAGTGGCCCCCGCTCAGGAGCCAGTATCGGTTCAGCGTAACGGAAAGCGATCGGCCTCTGTTCCGGTTCAGGCTCCCGTTCAAGGTAAGCAGGCTCTCCGCTTTGTTTAATTAATATTATTTCTATAGTAAAATAATATGAATTAGAGCTGTTCTTCAAACGCCTGATTGAGAGGAGAGCCAGTCTGTGACGAGCTTGATGATTGATTATCACTTTCTATAGTAGAGTTAGAGCCTAATAGTTTCCCCGCCCTTGTAACCCCGAGCAACTTATCCTTATAGTTTATACCAGTGAGAGATGATTTTTCAAATAGGTTTATGTATTCCCCGTAGAATTTTTTCAGGTATTCCTTAGGTGTTCCGTCACGATTAACCTCACTAATTTCCGTGAGCGTGAAAATATCCGTAGCAAGTTTATACCAAGCCTTACTATGGTCCAGTTCTTGTTCCATCCTCTCTTGTAACTTTAGATATAACTCAATACTATTTATAATTCCAATAGACATATTGATTAGACAGACGAGGCCTGATATATTTTGTTGATTGATGTAAGGCTCGGCTCCTACGGATATGACGGAAGCCAGAGCTGAAAAAACAATAGTTGGGATACGGAAATAGTTTGATTGGCTTTTAATTTTGAAGTAATTCTTTTTATGGATACGTGACATATGAACGCTATTCATCCTTATAGCCAAGAAGAGTTCCTCATAATCGGTACTCCACATATATATAGTTAAGAAAAGTTAAGGTGGTGAGCGTCAGTTCCCCCGCCGAGTTGGTCAGGACGAGGGTTATAGAGGTATGATCCATAATTCTGTCCTCCCATCGGGTCCATAAGGGATACAGCGGGTGGGCCAGAGCCATAGTTAATCATATATGGAACAATAGCCTTACCCTGACGAGCAAATCCTTCGTGTTCGTTGAGAATTTTAGGCTGGGGAGAGTAGAATTTCTGGTCTATATCTATGAATTGACCCGATGGGAGCCAAGGCTGAACTGGAGCTGGTTGAAGTTTGGAAGCCTCATATCTACGAGCGAGTTGAGAATCCATTTATAATATATCAAGAGATTTTAATATTTTAATATGCTCTTGGTATGGCTCAAGGTATTCAATCGGTATTTTATTAACGGCATATTTCTCCTTTGGGATAGTGTTCCCGCTGTGAATAACACATATCATAATCTTTTCTATAGATAGTTCAGCGACTTTGGAGAGGTTTTTCAAGAATTGGCGACCCTCCCCAGTCCCGATTGAAAACGTCCCCTGATAATCCGTACGAAAACATAGCGTGGCTTCATTTAACATATGGAGGTTACAACAGCTGTGGATGTAGGCTTCATCTTTATAGTACATCGTCATATCGGCGGAGCCACTCACGTCGGCATTATTCGCTATGAGATTGAAGATAGAGTTTGACACGTAATCTGGGTGGTAAAAATCATCATCATCCATAAAACAAGAGTAGGTAGATTTGGATTTTGATTTGAGATAGTTACGCTTTGAGCCGATGTCACATCTGGGTAGTCGGTGGTATTCAACTCTATAGTTACAAGTTAAATTCAGGGGAATATCCCCGTCATCGGCCACAATAATCTTTTCTATAGTTGGGTAGGTCTGGCTGTTGATGTTATAAGAGCAAAGTTTAGCAAAGTTGGCTCTGTTATAGGTAGGTATTAATATTGTAACTCCAAACATTATTATAATCTAATATAATAATATATGAGTGAGTACGAAAAACAATTAGAAACGAGTGACTTAGCAAATTATCATTATGCTATACAAAATCAGGATAAGCCTACAAGTTACATAAAAGAGCAACTACACGGGAGCCAGTATCAGCTGAAAGGGTTGGGTCGGGGCATAGCTCATTACAAGAATCGGGACACGGGAGATAATTATTATTCTATCAAAGGAACGAATCCAAAGCAACCGAAGGATATAGTGAGCGATATAAAATTGGGGCTTGGAGTAAGCAGGGAGGATAAGCAATTTGTAAGACGAACAAATCAATTGAAAAAGTTATACGCTAAAAACGAGGGAAATAATTATTTGATAGGTCACTCGCTGGGTGGGTCAATTGGAACGAGTGCTTTAGCCAACTCTAAAACAATTCGGGATGGGACAAAGCGGGCTGTATTTTACAATACGGGCTATACCCCAGCTTTCCATAAAGAGCTTACGTCAGGTATGACCCCGAAAGTGGCTAAGGAATTGAATAAAAAAATAACTCATCATCACGCAACGGGTGATCCAATCTCAACGAGTTTAAATAAGAGCTCGGTAGGCCGAGTGAAAACGTATTCCAATTCTCTAATTAATCCATTAGACAAGCACAGCATAAAATTCTTCACTAAATAGGGGAGCGAGGGAGGTAGTTTCTTGGTAAATCTTTTGATGACGGTTAGAGGACATATGTCTTGCTTTGTGACTGTATGTATAGTAGCAACCGCATTCGCATTCAATTTGTTTTCCGGATTTAGCAGATACGGCCTGAAAATTCTTTTTATAGTATTCCTTTCCGTATTCATTAATCTGTTTCTTATGGTTTAGATAGTAAAGTCGCTTTGTTTCACGAGCAATTGGCTTCTGGTCTTGTAACTTTTGTCTTTTCTTTCTTTCCTCTATGGTGTTGATTGGGGATTGGCGATTGATGTTTGGATACTTTTTATAGTAATACTTCTCACGAGTTAGTAGTTCTTTTTCATCATTATACTTTACAACTTCAAGTTGAGTGTAAGAGTAATTACCTCTCGCTATGATTCTGGCTGACGAGCAATCCATTCTATGGTGGGCACCAATTCTTGTTTTAATATCCCGTTTAGTAGAGCCATAGTAATCCTCCCCCGTAATATTACAAGATATTTTATATATAATTCCAGTATTCATAATTATATATAAAGCGGGTGTTTTTTCTTTAACTTATTTAATTTTAAATTGAATATTCGCCTAAACCGAAACGGACCAAGTTCCTGTTCCAGCCATATTAAGTGACATAAGAATAGTGTAATTCGCAAAGAAATCAACGTCCATCGCAGGAGTATCAGTAACACCATCATCAAGCTTACCCTTGTATGTACCGAGGAACTGGACGACCGAGGCCAGCGTACTGATTCCTGAGTAGATCCGTGACGACTTCCCGTCACTCACTCCACTCTCCAATTCTATTGACGCTACAAAACTACCTACCGAATTTGCCAAGTTATTGACACTCGCCGTAGTCAAATCTACAATACGACCAGCCTCAATTCCAGTAGCGTCGGGGAAGTTGAAAGGGTCGCTTGGGAATACGTCCATATTGGGAACGTTGGGAACATCCCGAGAGTTAGGGAAGCCATTACCGGTTCCGGTCATAGGGGCAAGGTCAAAGCCCGAGTGGAGCGAAGAACCCTTAGAGAAATCAACGAGCGAATGATCGGCAATAAGCGACTCGGCCAGACTTTCGGCTCCAAAAGGAGCGTGGATAATAGGCCGAGCAGGATATTGCTCGCTGTTGATGAGTAGGGAGTACTGGGAAATATTGGCAGTAACCCGATTGGAGAGCGAGTAAGCGTGTTTTTGATTGGTAGAAGCACTTGGCCGATGAATTATGATTACCCGTTCAAGCGAGCTCATAGAGAAGCCGAGATTGGCCGTTAGGCCAGTAGCTCCAGCCTGAAGCGAAGCACCCGAACGCATCCACGATGTAGCAAGAATATCATAACGGCCACCTGTCATAGAATCTATTTGAGACTGGGCTTGGGGGCTCAGCTCTGTAAGCATCATAACCATCTCTACCTCACTAATCCCGTAGTCGGGAACATCAGTAGCAAGAAGTGTCTTAAGGGCAACGGAAGCGTCCTCCAGCGTCCAGCGAATCTGGATTCCAGAAAGTGAGCAGAGCGGGATGAACCGATGGGGAGTCGTTTGATTTATGGGAGATAATATAAGAGGCAGACAAAAGGTACGCTCTTTGTAGAGGTTAGGAACAGCGGTAGTAGTAAGTTCAGTACCAATAGAGTCACCCTTACCAGCACCCGAAGTACCGATGAGAGTGTGGCCGGTAGAGCGTTTCCATTCAGCCGACGCATCAGTCTCAAGCATCGCATCACACAGCGTATTGAATCTATCAAGGTCACTTATCATAGCTCCGGCGGTACTTAGCTGTTGGCGACGGCATAGACCGTAGGCCCCACATTTGTTAAACGCCACATTAGTTAAACCACCACCAGCGAGAGCGGTCTTATTAGTGAATTTAAACTTAATATAAGCCTGCTGGGAGTTCCAGTAAGTACCCGACAAATTCGCTGGAAGATCCCACTGGATTACCTCCCCAGCGTTGAACGAAGTAGCGTTACTTGGGGGGAGTTTCACTCGGTAGGAGCGGGATTGAACAGCACGCTGTTTAACTTTGCTATAGTCAAGGGATTCACTAAACACTTCAGCCATTATAATATAGTATTAGAAAAAAATATATTATAAATACGCACAATTACATTCCCTTAAGGATTGCTCCAGCTTTACGGGAGGCCTGGCCGATGGCTTCCAGCCCAGCCCCTACCTCTGGGGCCCCGCCGAGAGTTACAACGGGGGCAAGAGCCATCTCAATATTCCCCGACTTCTGGGCAAACCGACCTACCCTATGAGCCTGAGCTTTTAGTCCAACTATCTTTCGCTGAATAGCCTGAGTTTTAATTCCCAAACGAGCCATTATACATTATAGTTAGAAAAAATATTAAACTCCTACTTGTTTGGCTTCCTCAAGCCGTTCCTCCACGTTCTCATCAGGCAATCCATTCTCTCTATAGTAATAGTCAATACTACCCTTTCCGGGATTTTCCTCATCAGGCAGGGCAATAAAATCAATTCTAACCATAATTTGTAACTCATCGGGGATAATAGTATTCCCTATAGTATCGGTCATCCTAAACCTGAATCCCCCGAGCTCTTTCCTTTGGAGTATCATTCTAAGCGTTTCGGTCGGCCTATAATTAACCATCTGTCCCTGAACACAATTAATCGGCACACGAGCCATAGTATTATCTATGATCCCGTCACTTGTAACATTATAGAAGTTCATATTATCGGCTTTGAGGAATACAAAGCTTCCGTTGCTAAAATTAAAACAGCGAGCCATCCTTATAGTGTAAGGAGGATTTACTCCTGATGGGAAGGGAAATTCAATTTGATTATTATTATTGACTTGTAGGCCAATCAGTTCCCCACACGTAGCATTCACAATAGAAAACACCTGATTACATATAAACCTGATTTTCATCTCATCTTCTCCTATGATCATAGTTACATTATATGAATTATTCGCATCAAAATAGTTCTTGAATTGATATACGTTGTAAAGCCCTTCGGGGAATATAATAGTGAATTGAGGCTTTGGGAATACTGAACCTACTTCTATAGTCAGGGAGTTATTGTAACTTGTAACATTATTGAAAGTGTTAGGGAAAATAACGTTCTCAACTGATATAGCCATATTGAAAGCCAGCGGGCATTTGATGGGGGCAATTAGGTTATAGATGAACGGGTTCCTTGAGACTGCTTCCTTACTATCGCAGAATATAGTTACACTTGGGATGTTAGTATTTTGGATGTAGCTCATTATACTATACTATCATATAAGTTTTCTATAACCACATCATATCCTTTTCTAATCCTATTTTGTAACAATAGTAGAAGCAATCAAAGTGACATCCTTTTGTCTGTACTCTTTCTCCATTTTCATTTATCTTTATAAAGTGTATCCTCTTTGGCGGTATAATAATCTGTAATTTGTTTTTGAATAATCGCATATACTGGGTATTGATTTTAGAGGAAGGCATCAAAATTATAAAGGGTTTATCTAATTCTAACAGCCTGGGCATAATCTTTTTAACTAAACTAAACGGCGGATTTGTAACTATTACTTCTCCTCTATCTTCTTTGAAAAAATCAATATCTTCGTGTATCACATCATATCCCATATCCCTTAGATCCTGACCTGACTGGCCGTCTCCATAAAAGGCCTCCCATATAATTTTATCATTTGGAATAAATTCCCTTATATCTTCCCAAGCGTGTGTTGGGGTCATATAGTCATCATCTTTTATATGTACTTCTTGATATTTTTCGTTCAATATTATTCGGTTCATTATACTATAATATCATTTAATTTTCTATATATAAACCATTCTACCGGCTGTATCGGTTTTGTAACAAAAGTAGAAAGTCCCAAAGGGAGGATAATATTTCTTGTCAGGAGTTTCAACGTGATTAAAGTGAGGTCTTTTATTTGGAATAATAACCCCGAGATGTTCCTTGAATAGGTTATTGAACCAGCTACATAGTATCAGGTTACTTCTTGCTACTATTATGAACGGCTTATCTAATTCCTTTAATCTCTTACATACGTCCTTCATAATACTAAACGGGGGATTACAAACTATAATATCATATTCAGGCTCATATGAAAAAAAATCCTTATCTTGGTGGATAATATTAAATCCAAGCTCTGTGAATATCTGGCCTTGCTTACCCGAGCAAAAGAACGGAGCCCACACTACTTTGTCTTTTCCTATATAGTTACATATTTGAGCCCATCCCTCACGGCTTGTCTCATAATTATCACTTTTGGTTCTTGACACAAACATTTATATAGCCTGATATAAAATATTAGTTATTTTATCTTTATTAGTTAGGTTCTTCCTTGAGTACAAGCCGGAGCTTCTTGACTGGGGGATTAGCCACCTCCCTCCTTTTAGCTTGACTAATCCGGCTATATAGCTTAAAGTCCTCATAGCCCAAGTCCTTCATCTTTATTGGCTTTTTCTTCCAATCCATAAACTGCTTGTAACTATAAGCGGAACGCCCTTTCCAGCCGAGAGCCTCACTCTCCATCTCAATCCCCTTAGTACCTCCTTTCCCACGGGGCTTGTAGTGGAATACCCTTCCTGGCCGGCGGTAAGTACTCTCATCAAGTGGCTGTTTATATTCTTCCATAATAGCCTCTTCGTCATATTTAACTTCAGGTTCTTCAAGCCAGTTGGAAACCTTAGCGTCATCAAGTGTAATTGACGGGCAACCAGATCGTGGCTTTTGATAGAAGTGGCGGGGCCGGGAGCCATTCGTAAGAGCCTTCTTTTCATACATCATCCCCGCAAGGTGGGGCATAGCCCGCCAATTACTTTTAGGTGAAACATATATTTGGACTGGGTCCTTCATAAGGTCAATTTCGGTGTTGATTGGAGGCATAGTTTTTTTGTCGCTTTGGGTCTTTGTCGTTACGTCCTCAAACCCGTTCCTGATGGAACGGGTAAGGAGGTTTATATTCATTTCAATTTTATTTTCATTTCAATTTTATTTTATGGCATCATATTAATTCGGCCGTTTTTATCGTATTTGTTGTATTTTTTATTCATATCACCCAAGGGGTAGGTCCAGGATAGGCTCTGGGGCTCTCGGTAATCATCCAATAGATTAGTGACCTCATCCCAGCCCATATCCTCTATATATGGGTAGAAGAAGGCCATCTCTACCGCCGTACCTACGTAGCCAACGTACTCGGTCAGCTCGGCCTGTCCGGTTATGACTTCCAGACCCTCCTCGGTAAAACCATCATTCCACATTAGGCTGTCAATATATTCAATCAATTTATCCATACAGTAAGCGTGAGGAGGCTGGCGACGGCCATCTCGTAGGTAGGAGAAGATATTAGCGGTAAGCTCGGTAGGAAGGTTGTTGTACGTGGCCATATTTGTTGTCGTTACGTCCTCAATCCCGTTCCTGATGGAACGGGTAAGGAGGTTTATATTCATTTCAATTTTATATTCAATTCATTTCAATTTTATTTTCATTTCAATTTTATTTTGGGGCCTTTAGACTTAGCAGGCCTTTAATCACCTCTTCGGTCAGGGTCGTGACATCCGTCTTGAAGTATCGTTCATTGACAAACCTAAAATCAATTGTATCATCCTGAATACACTTCTTCGCACTATCATAGTAAATACTTCGGCCGTGACGTTGAGGCTTCCAAGCTCCATTAATCTTTTCCCAGCCGAATTGATGAGCCATTGGAATATGATTTGATTTGTATATGGTTCCGTCTTCAAGTACTACCTCTTCAGGCTCTTCCCACCTGTGTTCAATCCTAACTCCGTTCGGCCACACGCTGTGTCCCTCCTTAACTTCGTCGGCCATTTGGATTTGGTAAAAGCAGGTAGAATTAGGGTCATACATCATCCACATATCCTCCTGTGGAACCCGCCGGAATAGGACAAACGCATCCATCCCCCAGTGGGCTCCGGGTTTATATTGAATAACATATTCCCCATCTTTAATAGGAATCTTGAATATCATATAGTCCTTAATCATTTCCCAGAGTTCAGGCACAAACTCATATTCCTTCTCCACCAGCGTCATCTTCTTGTTGAGCTTCGTTTTCTTTAGAGTGATAGTAGCCATCTTTGATTTCAATTTTATAACCTTGTTGTTGCTTTGAATAGTACTAAATAGTTACAAAACATTCATTTCAATTTTATTTTTAATTAGACACAAAATTGATTTCATTTTTTGTAT
>Ga0208434_1000766_pt1 | contig 14362 bp, 23 predicted proteins | sample 13_taG_FD_184086 | JGI IMG/M metagenome (GOLD analysis project Ga0208434, IMG submission 184086) | Marine viral communities from the Subarctic Pacific Ocean - 13_ETSP_OMZ_AT15268 metaG (SPAdes) (version 2) | ecosystem: Environmental > Aquatic > Marine > Oceanic | place: Pacific Ocean | collected... | reverse complement strand
GTTCTCCTTAGATTAAGTTTTCTTTTGCATACAATCCAATGAGTGCGGCTTCTGCTCGTCCATCATCTTTAACTCGTTTGAAGTAGTGTGCATGGTTAGGGAAGCAGAGCTTCGCTAGTCTTCTACTCTCACCTTTGTCTCGCGTAAGGTCAAAGTATTTCTTCCACTGACGTGGCGTCACATATTCTATGGGTAGCTTTGATGCTACGATTCCCATTTGCAGTTGACCAAAGCCTTGTCCAAATCTGAATGTACTACTAACACCTTGATTAGGCATAGCATTTACAAGCTCAATGGCTGCGAGGGATGGTTGATTTTCTGTGTTGTTTAAGATTGAAAGCAATTCAGGCAAGTTGATAAGCGTCTTGCCTTTTGGAGATTTAACTACAGGAATATCGTGAATGATTAAGCTGTCTAGTTCTGTGTCATATATGCTGACTGCTCCTGTAAATCCGGGGTCGATTCCATAGATGAGCATGTCAATCTCCTTACCAATCGGTTGATGGCTTTACGTTTGCTTGGATGCTGTCTTCCCACGCGCCCGCTTTTAGCTTGACGCTAGGTTTTTTAATTATTTTTTTGTTTGGTTTTGTTTTCGACGTTGGCTCTTGCCATTTGTCGTTGACGTAACAGCTCATGCAAATGAACCAATGCTTTTCTGTTGAACGTCCGCTGTGTGTCTTGAGTATGGCAACATAGAAGTGAGTTGCTACTTGGCAGCTTGCACAGATGTGTGCTTTACCTTTCTGTGACCGTGATGTCATAGTTTAAAGCATCCAGCCAACACATTAACATAAACCCAGAAGGTATTCGTTTGTGTGTTTCCCACTTGTGAATCAATGAGGAGGTGCATCCTATCTTATGTGCTAGTTCCTCTTGACTTAACTCTCGCTTTGATCGAGCGTCTATTAACTGGCTTACCATTGGACCGTAATCCTTTGGTATCTTCAACGGCTTGTTGTATCTGACGAACTTGTTCGATGGCATGGTGTACCTTTAACGCAGTATCATACCGTATCTCAGTCGTGCCTTTGATTGTTCTGTAGTATGTTGAAGTCGGAATCATTGCCCGACTAAACGCTCTAAGCAAGGACACGTTAGCATCCTTTGCTTGTTTATTTAGTATTTGAAGATACGATTTCATATTGCACTAATGCAGCATGTTAATCCTCAAAGTCAACATCATCCATTTGTATTTCGCCAGAGCCGTTACAATTTTCACAAGGTTCTGACTCACAATATGGTTCAGGTGCATCATTGTATGAGGTTCTGACCGGCATACGCTCAACCTCGATGAACCCATCTCCTGTGCATTCTTTACATGCTACTGTTGTTCTTAATACTTTCATTAGTACGGCACCTCATCGTCTATAACTGGTGAAGCATAGTTCTTTTCCCATGCTTCTGTTCCACGTTTGATAAACTTATCTCGGTTAAACTTTGGGTTAGTTGCTTCAAGTTCATCCGCAATACTATGAAGATGGGTGGGCCACGGTACAAGTGGCCCAAGTTTATCAGCTAGAAACTCATAGTGCTGTCGTGACATACGCATTGTGTTCTCCTTAGATTACGTTCTCACCTACCATTGAGGTAAACAATTGATGATTCATTGCATTGCTGATTGTGATCTCTCGATTGTATCGCGCTACCTCTGGTGATTTGAGGTCATTAGTATGCGTGGCCCAGTGAGTAAGGCAGTTGTACAATGCCCATTTGTTATGACCGAGATCCATCTTCTCTCGATCCCAACCTGAGATGAGATTCTCAAGTTGCTTCTCGTTAGTCTTAACCATTTGTTTTTGTTTAGTAACTACCTTGCATATGGTTGAACGAAAGAACTGCTCGACTTGATCGTTGTTCAATCGTGTCTGCATCCATGACTGCCATTCTTTACTGCGACTCATGAAGTGTTCGGCTCCACCTATAATCTTAGCTGCGCTGCCGTCTACGTTGACTGATGCTGTGTGCTTAAAACGTGATCGTGCAATGGCATCTGGTGTGGTGCATCCATTCAAGCAAAACAATCTGAGACCATTGGCTTGCTGAGAAAAGGGCCATGATCCATCGTAGCTATTAAAGAAGCTGACGCGGAACTGTGTATAGTCACCGACTGCTGGCTCTTGCACTAAGTCAGGAAAGATTATCTCACCTCTTAGCTTACGGCCATCTTCAGCTACGTTAACGCTGATCTCATAGTCACTGGTAAGATTGCTTGCTTTAACTCCGTCAACGATTGATTCAACCACATCTTCATGTGGTATCATCTTGTATCTACTGCCGTGCAAGCCAAGCGTTTTGCCTGTGTCAGTGCGCACGATACATTTATGATCTGGAATTAATTCACCGTCTTGAGTAAAGACAGGCTGCTCTTCAACTGGAAAGTTGTAGCTGTTGGATTGAAAGTCTAGCATAGTTCGTTCTCCCTTGCGTCTAGTATGTCTTCGTAAATAAAGTTGAGTGCCGTTCGGTTCTGACCAAACAGTTTGATTTTTAATTCATTGCCGTTGCCATCAAACAAGCTGATGTCCTTAACAACAAATGTGTCGTGGATTGTTTCTTTAACCCTGATGTTATTGACGCGGTGCGCAGCAATTTCCATTCATGTTCTCCTTCAGAAGTTTATTTAAACTTTAACCATTACATTATATGGTCGGACGCTTTTTGTAAGGTGTGGGGGTGACAAAACCCCCAAGGTTACGCCACGTCACGGTATGAATACTGTGCCGAGCGTAGCTACGAAAAGAACTACGATGTATAGTCCAAAGATTAGTTTGTCTTCACGATCACCCATTGGGTCTCTCCTTGTTGATAGAGTTGATAGAGTTGAGAGGAGCCTAAGCTCCCCTCAGTGGGTGACTTACGCCACCTGCTCTCTGAGCTTGCTGAAGTTAGCTGGCTTGGCAGCTTTGTTAGGTGCGGGGCGTTTGTTTGGAGTCCAGACCTCACCGCCTGTCAGTGCAGCGAAGACTTCACAGTCTGCGTTGTGACGGACTTGAAGCTCTTCGAGCTCAGGGAGGAGCGTGTTGATCCAGCGTTCTGTCCGCTCCATAGCGTATGTATTCTTCTCATCTACAGCGATGTCGTATTCAGCGAGTGAATCAGCAATCTGTTTCTTCTTGAAGGTGAGGCTGTTGTTTGATGTGTAGCAAGCATCACGTCCTAAGCCGATGAGGAATTTATCGTTGATGATTGGGCCGTCAGCTGATGGCTTATCTGTAGTATGATAGTTGATAACTTCTAGTTTAAGTTGAGCTAATTTAGATACCTTAGTCATTTCTAGTTCTCCTGTTAGTCAAGAGGCCAACCCTCTTGATGCAGACCCAGAGACATGCCCACAAATCCCGGCTTGCCGGGGCTTGACGTTCGCAACTGCTTTCTCCAGCAGGCGCAGGCTGGACTAGGCAAGGAAGAGCCCACACACACAGAGACATGAGCTACAAATAGAAAGTAGTTGCGAATGTTTTGTGGAGCTTGTCACGCAGGGCAAGACAAGAGGTTGGGTGAATTGACAAGGAGAACGACGTAATGAGTATCTGAATTAGCGATACTTACACTCGATGTTGGTTATAGTATGTTTAGCATGTCAATAGCTTTTAGAGGTAGTATGATACCTAAATGAGGTAGTGACGCTACGTCACATATTGACATAGCTCGACCAAATAGTGCCTGTTGGGGGGAGAGAGGGAGAGGGGGGCAAGCATGAGGATAAAGGATGGTAAGAACGGATGAGTAATGTTCCGATTACAAGAAAGCTGACTACGAAACAGACAGCGTTAGTTGACACCATTGTAGCAAACGGGTGTACGATAGCTAAGGCAGCAGAGTTGGCTGGATATAGTAGCGGTGAGTCTGGAAGAGTAACTGCAACCAAGACGATGAAGCTACCACATGTGCAGCAGTACCTGATGCAGAGGATGAACGAGGAGTTCGGGTTGAGTGCTACCCTAGCTGCTGGGACGGTGAGAAGGCTAGCCATGGGCGCTAAGTCAGAGTACGTTCAGCTAGAAGCGAGCAAGGATTTACTGGACCGAGCTGGGTACAAGCCGATAGACCGGTCACAGGTACAGGTAGCTGGTGACATCAAGGTGCAGATAGATCTTGGCTAGGTAAAAGAGGAGTAGAATTGCTGACATAGGGGGTAGGGGGTTAAAAACTGGCGGTACTATGTTAGCTAGTGGTCCCTCACTCTAGTGATAGCTAAAAAAGGCTCGCAGGGATACTCTTGGCTGTTGTGGACGTGTGGAGCATGTGGAGCATTGGATAGGGTTCCTGTAAATATTTTTCTGGTATAGGGTACGATTATGAAGACAGCAGCTTGGACAAGGAAAGAGGGCAAGAACCCGAAGGGTGGTTTGAATGCCAAGGGACGTGCCTCTTATAAGAAGGGGACGTTGAAGGCTCCTGTTAAGAGCGGTGACAATCCTAGACGGGCTTCGTTCCTTGCTAGGATGGGCGGCATGAGGGGGCCTGAGCGTGATGCCAAGGGTAAACCCACCCGTCTTCTTCTCAGCTTAAAGGCATGGGGCGCTTCGTCCAAAGCTGATGCAAAGAAGAAAGCTGCGTCCATTAGCGCCCGTAACAAATCTAAGAAGGGTTAAGATATGGCATGGTATTTAACTAGCGGTGAGCTTTATACAGGCGACACCCACGAGCTTGCGGGTACAACCTACAGCGGTAAAACGCGCAACGCGTCCTCCCGGCGTTTAGTAGAAGGTGATGTCCCCACCCGTACCCGCAAGACCAATGGTCGGTTAGTAGGTGATGATCCATCTACGCCAGATGTTAACGAGGCTTTTTCTAAGCCTAAGAAGAAAGCTAAGGCTAAGGCAAATGGCAGTAAACGCAGCGGGTAATTATACCAAACCGGGTATGAGGAAGACCTTGTTCAAGCGGATTAAGGCCGCGAATGTGCAGGGAACAGCAGCTGGTAAGTGGTCGGCTCGTAAAGCGCAGCTACTTGCTAAGAGATACAAGGCAGCTGGGGGTGGATATAAATGAAGCCTTCGCAGAAATCGTTATTAAACTGGGGCAAGCAGAAGTGGCGCACCAAGTCTGGCAAGAAATCTAGCGAGACGGGTGAGCGTTATCTCCCAGAGAAGGCAATCAAAGCTCTCACAAGCTCTGAGTACGCTGCAACAACCGCAGCTAAACGCAAAGGCAAGGCCAAAGGTAAGCAGTTCGTTGCTCAACCCAAGGCAATTGCCAAGAAAACAAGGAAGTATCGCAATGCCTAACGTAGCTGGTAAGAAATATCCGTACACTAAAGCCGGTATGAAAGCCGCAGCCGCCGCAACAAAGAAGCCTAAACCAGTCAAGGTAAAGAAGAAGTGAGCTTTATCAGTACCTTAAAGCCTATGGAGCTAGAGTTGCTTCGTGGCATAGTTCGGAAGACTGAGTTTGCCTATGTTGAAGCAAAGCATGGTAAGTCCTTTGTTACAGATAAAGAGTGTGACAAGCTAATTGAGAGCATTGGGCCTGAAGTTGCAGAGCGCATGATTAAGTTTGGTGTAGACAAAGGACTGCGGTAATGGCTGATTTAATACCATTTGATCCTAGCAAACACAAAAAGATTAGTTTGCCCGGAGGAAGACACGCCACTGAGTACCTTGCTAGCGAAAGCTCTCCAGAAGGAAGTGCTTGGAATATACCTCAAATATGGTTTGACTCTGAAACGGGAAAGCCTCAATTTCTTTCTGGTGATAAGGCTTGGAATGAGGCATTTTCCTACGAACAGAGGACAGGAAAAAAGTTCCCCAGATTCGATTCTATTTCTAATGCAGTCGATGCCGCTAAGAAAAGAAGTAAATCTGGCGGCGCTTCTAAAAAAAGTTTGTTAAAACCGGATGGTTGACTTCAAATATAAGCCTGATGGCGCCGTGGTCAAAGCGTTTATGAAGGATAACACCTTTTTTCGTGGCATAAGAGGCCCGGTAGGTTCTGGCAAGTCTGTGTCGTGCTGCGTTGAGATATTTCGGCGCGCACTGGCACAGGAGCCTAACAAGAATGGGCTAAGGCGTAGCCGCTGGGCAATCATTCGGAACACAAACCCACAGCTAAAGACCACAACTATTAAGACTTGGCTTGATTGGTTCCCGGAATCCGATTGGGGTAGGTTTACTTGGTCTGTTCCGTACACTCACAACATTAAAAAGGGAGACCTGGAGCTAGAGGTTATCTTCTTGGCTCTTGATCGACCAGAAGATGTTAAGAAACTTCTATCTTTAGAGCTTACCGGCATCTGGATTAACGAGGCGAGAGAAGTTCCTAAGTCAATTATTGATGCTTGCACCATGAGGGTTGGGCGTTTTCCTTCTATGCGTGATGGCGGTGCTACATGGACGGGCGTAATTGCTGACACCAACGCGCCAGAGGAAGATCACTGGTGGCCTATCATGTCTGGTGAGGTTCCCGTCCCAGACCATATACCGCGTGAGCAAGCAAGGATGCTAGTGAAGCCAGACAACTGGTCTTTCTATACGCAACCCGCTGCAATGATAGAAAAGCAAGACGATGATGGCGAGGTAGAAGACTACAAGTCCAACAAGCAAGCTGAGAACGCAAAGTATATGCGTAAAGATTACTACTCAAACTTAATTAGAGGTAAGACTAAGAGCTGGATAGATGTTTATGTAATGAACAAGCTGGGCTCAATCCAAGATGGAAAGCCAATCTATCAAATGTTTGCTCGAGATATGCACGTTGCTAAGGAAGAAGTGCCGATTGCTGCGGGACTGCCAGTTTATGTAGGCTTGGATTTTGGATTGACGCCAGCGGCTACAATCGGACAGAAGGTTAGGGGGCGATGGCTGGTACAAGCAGAGCTTGTTGCCTTTGATATGGGGATTGTGCGCTTTGCAGAGGTGCTTCGTGAAGAACTATCTACACGCTTTTCGGAGTGCTCAGAGGTATTCATCTATGGCGACCCAGCTGGGGACTTTCGCGCGCAAACTGACGAGTCAACACCCTTTCATATACTAAGAGGGGCCGGGTTGCGTGCGTTCCCCGCACCTTCTAACTCAGTTGACTTGCGCCTTGAATCTGTTGCTTCCCAGCTACAGAAAATGAGCGATGGTAAAGCAGCCTTCTTGATAGACCCCAGATGTCAGCAGCTAATTAAAGGCTTTGAGGGTGGCTATCAGTATAAACGCATGGAAGTTTCTGGTGAAAGGTATGCCGATAAGCCAGATAAGAATATGTATTCGCACATTCACGACGCACTACAGTACATGATGCTTGGTGCGGGTGAAGGTAGAGCCTTAATGAACAGCCAGAAGCCTGCGCAACCTACCGTTGCTGGTCGTTCTTTTGATGTATTCGCAAAAAAAAGACCACAGCGTAGGCAAGGTCTTTGGTCTAGGATGTAATTGTGCGTTGATCTTAATTTGATTTTGTGAATATGCAGGGATAAAGCAAAGGAGATTTTTCATGTGTGGAAGCAAGAAGGGCTCGCAACAAGCAGCTCAAAAAACAGCTGAAGAGCAAGCCAAGCAAGAGGCAGCAGCCGCAGAGGCAAAAGCAGCGGCACAAGCAGAAGCGGCAGCAAAGCAAGCGGCAGCAATCGAGGCAGCTAGAGCAGACGCCATAGCAACCTACAAGGCTGAGCAAGAAGCTAAGCGCCAAGCAGAAGCTGATAAGATTGTTAGCTCCGCAAATATTCGCAAAGATCGAATTGAAAAGTTTGGGTCAGTTTCCACAACAGGCCGTGCTTCTCGTCGATCTGGATCTCGCAGTCGCCGCAGTCTGATTACAGGACTTGGTGGTGGCATCGGTTATTATGATAGGTTTGCTAGCTAATGGATAATGTAGCGCAGAAGTACATGAAGCTGTACGACTCTGCAAAGGCAAAGCGTGAAAACTTTGTTCCTTTGTTTGATGAATGCTATGAGTATGCGCTACCCCAGCGCGAATCTTTTTATTATGAAGCCACTGGTCAACGTCGAGATGATAGAATCTTCGACGAAACAGCCGTGGTTGGCGTTCAAGAATTTGCGTCCAGATTGCAGTCTGGTCTCGTACCTAACTTTGCTAGGTGGGCAGATTTAACGGCGGGTTCTGAGATACCAAAGGATCAGCGCGATGTAGTTAACAATGATCTTGATGATGTAACTGATTACGTCTTTGAGGTGATACAGAACTCCAACTTCTCTCAAGAAGTGCATGAGTCCTTCATGGATCTAGCCGTAGGTACTGGCGTTCTTGTTTGTGAAGAAGGGGATGCTATAAATCCTGTTAGCTTTTCTGCAATTCCTTTGCCACATGTTGTTCTGGATACCGGGCCTGACGATAAAATTGACCATGTATTCCGTGAGCGGAAGAACATTAAGTTTGGTCAGATCATGGTTCTGTACCCAAAAGCTCAGATGCCACCCAACTTAATGAACCAAGTGCAGAACTCACCTGAGAAGACAACAACCATTCTTGAGATTGTTTGTCGTGATTACAGTAAGTTAAACGAAGAAGCCTACGTTAGCTACGCTATCTGCATGACAACTAAGTGTGTTGTGTACTCGAAAGAGATGAAGGGTATAGGTTCAAATCCGTTTATATGCTTTCGCTGGTCTAAGTGCGCTGGTGAAGTCTATGGCCGTGGCCCATTAATCAATGCCTTGTCTGCGATTAAGACTACTAATCTTACCATTGAGTTAATCCTTGAGAACGCACAGATGGCAATCTCTGGCATTTATCAGATGGAAGATGATGGTGTCATTAACCCTGATACGATTAATCTTGTACCGGGAACAATTATACCAAAAGCAATGGGTTCTTCTGGCTTGCAGCCGATACAAGCTGCGGGAAGTTTTGATGTAGCGCAGCTTATACTCTCAGATATGCGCCTTAATATTAAACGCGCTCTTTACAATGACATGCTTGGCAATCCAGATCGCACCCCTGCATCTGCTACAGAGGTTGCGGAGCGTATGGCGGATCTATCTCGCCGTGTTGGCTCTGCATTTGGTAGACTGCAAGCTGAGTTAGTACAGCCTGTACTGCAACGAGTAATCTATATCTTGAAAAAACAGGGGCGCATTGATCTACCGACTGTGAACGGCAGAGAGGTTAAAGTTCGCTCTGTTTCTCCACTAGCACAGGCTCAAGCCAACTCTGATATTACATCCATTTCTCGCTTTATGGAGCTTGCTCAATCTGCCTTTGGGCCAGAGATGACACAGGTTCTAGTTAACTCAGAAGAGGCTGCTGCATATCTTGCAAAAAAATTTGGTGTACCAGATAACTTGATTCGTGACGAATCAGAGCGTAAAGAAATAGTTGCAATGATGCAGCAAATGTCACAACAGCAACAAGCTGGAATGGGAGCTGCACCGCAACAGTTGGAGTAGCGCTTGGAAAAAGCAAAAGTTCACATGGGCGTCGATGGTATTCAGCGCCCATTGCAGCGGGATAGAGAGATTAGTCTTAATGTCGCTGAGGTATTCGGGAAGCCATCTGGTAAGGCAGTCCTGCAATACTTGAGGTCAATTACCATTGAAATGGTTAACGGCCCAAATGTATCAACAGAAGAGTTACGACACCTAGAGGGCCAGCGTTATATCGTTGGCCTCATTGAGTCTCGTATTAATCATTCGCATAAGGTGAAAAACGATGTCTGAACAAAGCACACTTCTCGAACAACCAACAGAAACCGAAGCGCAAGACGAAGCTCAAGTTGACGCTACGGAAGGAACGGAAGCACAGCCAGAGGCAGAGGCGCAATCAGAAGAGACTCTGCTTGCAGGTAAGTACAAAAGTGCAGAAGATTTAGAAAGCGCGTACAAAAGCCTTGAGTCTAAGATTGGCGAAAAGGAAGATGCTATTCGTGAGCGGCTTAAAGAAGAAATGAGCCAGCCCAAAGAGGGTGTGCCAGCTACATCTGGTGAGTATGAGTTGCCTGACTTTATTGATGAGGCAGAGGCGGTTGAAAGCGATGCACTTAAAAGCTGGGCAGATCATTGCCTTGAAAATGGGTACAATCAAGAAGAATTCCAGAAGGGCATTGAGCTTTACATGCAGTCAATGCCAGAAGAGCCGGACTTAGAAGAAGAGGCAAAGCATCTTGGTGATAATGCAAATGCTCGTATTGAAGCGGCATCTTTGTTTGCTAATAAGTTTTTTCCAGAAGACGCGATGTCAGCAATTGAGCGTATGTGCGAAGGAGCTGATGGTATCATTGCCCTTGAGGCAATCATGGCTGCAATGAAAGAGCCCTCAATGAACGTTGAAACTGGTACGGCTGACTCTCTTACAGAAGCATCACTAAACGAAATGATGCGAGATGAAAGATACTGGAACCCTCGAGTAAGAGATGACAACTACGTTAAGCAAGTACAGTCTGGGTTTAAGAAACTTTATGGATGATATAAAAATTATGCAGCGGGGTAAGTTTTATCTTACCCCATTGCAATACAGCCATATAGACGAGATTTGTTCCAACCTTCCACCCGAAGGTCTTCATGATATTAAAAGTCTTGGCTACGACACGCCCAAGGAAGCGCTGTCGGAGATGATGCAAATCTCTGAGTCGTATGTGGTTAAGAGCGATGGCGGGCCGATACTATGCGTAACAGGCTTAGCCTTTGATGTTACAATAGAATTGCCGCAGTTCTTCTGTATATTCACGAATGAGATAAAGAAAAACCTACGCCTTCTTATAATTGGATCGCGTATGATAATGGGACTGTTCGATCAGACACACCCCCGTCTCTGCATGTCTATATTATCGGATTTTCCTATAATGCTTAACTGGGCAGCGTCTCTCGGCTTTGAGCCCGTTGGCACATCTGAGCACTATAATTCAAAATATATTGAGTTTGTGCGTTGCAATCCGATGGAAAAAGATGTTTCAGATAAATTATCAAGGCCCGTAATGCACTGAGAAGCCCGAAAGGATACCTTCGTTGAGGATGTTAAGCGGATACCCAAGATGCAAACCCGATAAACTTTAACAAGGACTGTTCAAATGGCTAACACAATTGACGTAGCATTTATCAAGCAGTTTGAAACCGATGTGCATCTTGCTTATCAGCGCATGGGTTCCAAGCTCCGCAATACAATTCGTACCACAAACACCTCTGCTTCTGTATCTCGCTTTCAGAAGATTGGCACAGGTGCGGCATCAACTAAATCGCGTAACGGCAACGTAACTACTATGGAGCTGGCGCACACAACTGTTGAAGCAACAATGGCTGACTTCTACGCAGCTGAGTACATCGACAAGTTGGACGAGCTGAAGATGAACATCAACGAGCGTCAAGCTGTTGCTGAGTCTGCTGCTTCTGCACTTGGTCGCAAGACTGATGAAATCATTGCTACTGCAATGGATGCTGGTGCAAACTCAACTCAAATTGCTGATACAAGTGGCGCACTTGGCAAAGCTGACTTGCTAACTTTGTTTGAAACTTTTGGCACAGCAGACATTCCAGAAGATGGCAATCGCTATCTTGCTATGTCCCCAGCTGGTTTTGCTGACTTGTTTAACATTAACGAGTTCGCTTCATCTGACTACGTTGGCCCACAGCAGCTTCCGTTTGCTGGCGGCATGACAATGAAAGAGTTCTTGGGCTTCAAGATCTTCTCAACGTCTGCTGTAGCTGGTGGCAAAAACTTTGCTTACCACACGCGCGCCATCGGTCTGGGTGTTAACGCTGACGTTAAGACAGAAGTTAACTATGTTCCTGAGAAAGTCGCGCACCTTGCAACATCAATGATGTCTATGGGTGCTGTTGTTATCGACGATAACGGCGTCTACGAAGTTCTCGACAACAACTAAGTTGATTGGGGGGAGGAAACTTCCCCCTTTCTTTCCGTTTGGAGGATTTACATGGCTGTCCTAAGTACCTCGGCTAACACCCCAATTGACGTATCTAGTCGCGCTCTCATCTTAATTGGTGCAGAGCCTATTACTTCTTTTGAGGATGGAACAAGCGAGGCGCTAATTGCGGCTAATATGTATGAGGACATAGCTCGTTCTGCATTAGTAAACTGCCGTTGGCGCTTTGCTACGAACCAATCAGTTCTTAATCGTTTATCTGATTCACCTACTGGTAGATATACCGCTGCGTATCAAATACCTTCAGACTCGTTAATGCTTCACGCTGTTACTGTTAATGACTTTAACATTGAGTATCAGACTTACGGCGACAAGATATTCTGCGATACGAGTGACACCTCAGAGGTAGTTCTCGATTATACATTTAGAGCAAGCGAACAGGATTGGCCCTCATATTTTGTGATAGCAGTTCAGTTTGAGTTGGCCTCCGTGTTTGCTTCTTCTCTAGCTCAAGACGCTAGCTTGGCACAGTTAATGGGTCAGCAGGCTCAACTAACAATGATGCGAGCGCGTACACTAGACTCACAGCAGCAGACAACGCGCAAGCTATCAACATCAAGGTTTATTGCTGAAAGGCGCAGTTAATGCAGAAGGTACGGGTTCCAGTAACAAACTTCTCTTACGGGGAAGTTAGCCCTTCTTTGTACTCTCGCACCGACTCTGCGGTTTACACGGGATCAGCGCAGCGCATTGAGAACTTCTTTCTTCGAGCAGAAGGTGGGGTCATTAAGCGTGCCGGACTTCGCAGCATTTATCAAAACGATATTGTTCTTAACAGCTCTAAGACACAGCAGTCACGTTTGCTGCCTTTTATATTCTCTGATGATGAACGCTATATTGTTTCTCTTGAGCACCAGAAGCTGAAGTTCTTCTTCATTGATCCTCTTACTGGCGTCTTGAGTTTAGTAAACACAATAACTCAAGACATTAATGGGAACACTTTAAAATTTACTGACACGTTCTTGCATGAGTTTACGTTTGCTCAGGCTGGCGATGTTATGTTTATTTGCCATCCAACCTTCATTCCGCAGCAGATTGTACGTTTATCTTTAAGCTCATTTCAAGTTGAGCCGTTTGTGTTTGATGCTAGGTCTGACTTAACAAAGATATACCAGCCTTATTATAACTTTCATCGTCAAGGAACTACGCTAGCAGTCTCCGCCACTCAGGGTAATGGCGTTACTTTAACTACATCTGATCCTTACTTTGCCACAAACGGCGACCATGATGGTGTTACGCTTCGTTATCATGGGGCTGAAATCGAAATAACTTCTGTTCAAAGCACGACTCAAGCTACTGGTAATATCTTTGATACGCTAACCGTTAGGCTCCCAGTAAATTCTTTTAGCACTACAGAAGGCGAGGCTGACATAGAAGTTACTATGGTCAAGCACGGCTTGTCTGTTAATGACTCGCTGACAGTCTCACACGCTGGTGCTGTTGGCGGTATTGGAAACAATCAAATCAATGGCACTCGAACAGTTATTGAAATTGTTGATGACGATAAGTTTGTTATGACGGCTGGGTCAAATGCTAACTCTTCTGAAATCGGCGGTGGTTCCCCAAAGATTACAACAAGCGCAGCAACAACCTCATGGGAAGAGCAGTCTTATTCTGTGCTTAGAGGCTATCCGGGCGCTGTCACCTTTCATCAAAACCGTTTAGTTTTCGGTGGCACCCTGTCTCAACCAGATTCAATTTGGTTTAGCAAAAGCTCAGAGTATTATAACTTTGATGTTGGTACTGCAAAAGATGATGAATCAATCCACGTTACCGCAAGCGTTGGTGAGATCAACCAAATCCGTCACATAGTTTCCAACCGTGACTTGCAGGTCTTTACGGCTACGTCAGAAATGTATGTGCCGTCATTTAGTAATCAGCCGATTACGCCAACAAACATTATTGTGCGTAGGCAAACGCCATTTGGTTGTGACTTTGTTCGGCCTCAAGCATTAGATGGTGCCACATTGTTTGTGCAAAAAGGTGGAGCAATTGTACGAGAGTATGTATTTGCCGATAGTGAAGCTGCTTACGTTGCTAGCCCTATATCGCTTATTTCTTCCCACTTAATTAAAACGCCTATTGAAATGAACACTATGTATGGAGCAATGAGCCGCTCCGAAAGCTATGTGTTTGTTGTCAATTACTATGGAACTATCTCAGTCTTTAACTCTAACCGTGGAGAAGACAGAGCGGGATGGACTGAGTTTACTACTCAAGGATACTTCAACTCGACTGTAACTATTGATGACCGTGTTTTTGCCAGCATTATATACGATCAGGGCGATGGCACTCAGAAGTTTGCCTTATGTGAATTTGATGAAGCCTATAACACTGATGTGTCTGGCATCTACAATGGCTCCGCTGGTGTATTCGATGTGTCTGACTTCTATGCTGATGGTGCAGTTCTTAATGTTATTGATGGCAATAACTATGTTGGAGAGTTTACCGTTGCTAACGGTGAAATAGATGTGTCAGCAATTGACCCTACGTTAAGTCAAGCTGAAATTGGTATGAAGTTTGACGTTACGTTAACTA
>Ga0208434_1000765_pt1 | contig 14371 bp, 31 predicted proteins | sample 13_taG_FD_184086 | JGI IMG/M metagenome (GOLD analysis project Ga0208434, IMG submission 184086) | Marine viral communities from the Subarctic Pacific Ocean - 13_ETSP_OMZ_AT15268 metaG (SPAdes) (version 2) | ecosystem: Environmental > Aquatic > Marine > Oceanic | place: Pacific Ocean | collected... | reverse complement strand
TGGTCGATCTAGAGGCCATGTGTACCTATCGTACTCTGGGCTACCTTCTACGGGGAAGGGTCCAATATCAATAGGAAGAGTTCCAAGTGGATAGTTACGAGGAACAATAACATCTAGCCATGGCTCAGGGTTGGGAACTTCGATCCAATCAATGAGGTGGTGCCATGGATCATCGTAGTCTGTTTCAACTCGGCAGGCAATCTCAATAGGACAGAGATCTCCGTGACATACTCCATCAGACGAGGGCATATAGACTGGGTCATAGTTCCAAGATCCGAGCCCAGGAATGGTAAGGTCTGCATTAACTACCTTCTGAACATCGGTTGTCTCTGCATGCCACACAAACGAGGCCGGTCCTGTGAAGGGCTCGACCCAGCTACCGAAGTTCTGATGAGCTCGTGGAAAGTTCATCTCTGCAACCAGGTTCTCGATAGCCTTGTATCCCTTGACGGATACTAGTCCCTGAGCATAGTGAATTCCTCCGAGTTCATGGTATGCATCCATGTTGAGGTTGGCTCCGTCTGCTCCGATATAATCAAAGCGTCCGTCCCCATTCACATCCAAGGCCAGGGCCATGACGTTGATGCCATCAATATCATAGTTACCGATTAGGGTATGAGGAACGTTAGGCTGCTGTCCTGGGTAGATCCAGGGGAAGTTAGCCATTGCGGTGCTCGATAGAGCAAGCGATAGTAGTGCGATTAGTCTCATAGTATTGTTCTCCATATCAGAAGCCTCCTTCTACTTCGGGCTGGAACCCGACCTTGCCGTCCTCCTCGACGACAAACTCGGTCTCCTCCATACGCCCAGTGTCATGGTTGTAGAAGATGGCACTAGCTACACCAGCTCGACCATCGAGCCGGTTCTTTAGAACTCTCACGGTTGTGGTATTTGATGCCCTCTTGTCCGCAGCCTGGCGGTCACGTTCCAGGGCTACCACTGTGTTGGGGACGGAGGCCAGAGCACCTGAACCACGAAGGTCCTGCATGGTGATGCGGCTGCCCTCCTCGAACGACTTATCAGTCTTCTTGAGCTGCGACACTACGTCAATGTGAACTCCGGTCCGTACGGCCAGGGCTCTCATGTCTCGCATCATCGCGTCAATGATAAGTCGCTCACTGCCACCACCCTCGGCGTCCTTGTTGGACATACCCATCAGGCCAGCTGCTGCTGCCGTGATGTGGTCGAGCATGATGACATCTACTCCGAGGCTCACGGCCATGTACTCCATGCGGGCCATGAGGTTCTGCATTGCATTGTTCCCAAGGTGATCGTAGATATAGAGTCCGGTCTGCCCAAGGTCAACCTTGGCCTTGGCGTACTCCTCATCGGACAGGTCATCAACGATGTCCATGTCGATTGTCTTCTCACCCATCTGGGTAAGGAGAGTGTTCATCATACGGGTGGAGCGGATCTTTCGAACCGGCTTGTTGAGGATCAGTGAGATCATGTCGTCCATGGTCTCCTCGGGCGACTCCTCAAGCATGATCATACCCACACTACGTCCCTGGACCAGGTGGTGGTGCGTCAGCTCCCGAAGGAACGTGGACTTACCACTGCCTGTGCCTGAGGCGTACAGGGTGATCTCTCCGGACCGCTGTCCAGTCAGGAACCTGGTGAGGTTCTTGAAGGGGAACGGCCACACCTTGTTAGCTGTTACCTCCGTCTCCCTCTCAACGATATTACTCACATGGAGAATCTCGTCGGGAGAGTAGGCCTTAGCCTGCCACATCGCGTCGATGATGGCTCGGCTGTTACCTTCCAAGAGACACTCGTTGGCGTCCTTGTAGGGCAACGATGCGATCTTCGCCTTGCCTGGAGGTAGGATATCACAGACAGCCTTGGCTGCTGTCTGCCCCGGCTCGTCCATGTCGAACATGAGGATGACCTCATCGAACGAGCTGACGAACTCAAGGTTACTCTTGATGTCACGGACTGCACCGGCTGCCCCGTTGGGTAGGGAGACGACCGGCCACTTGTTGTCCTGCATCTGGGATACGGTCATGCAGTCGATCTCGCCCTCGGTGATCACGAGCTTCTTGCCGCCGTTTCCCCATAGGTTCTGGCCGTAGAGCTCACAGCCCCGTGGCGAACCCACCCAGTGGAAGGTCTTGTCGGGACCCCGCATATGCTGGGCAACGAGCTGACCGTCCCTGAAGTAATTAGCAATCTCGATGTCCTTGCCACGGATCTCAGCTGTCTGGTATCCGAACTTACGGCAGGACTTGGTGTCGATCTTGCGGTGGTCAAGGGCTTGGATCTGTCCCCGGTAGACCTTGAAGTCTGCGGGCTTGGCGGGAGCCGAGGTAGTAGATCCATCACCCTTCTCGAAATACTCACACGAGAAACAGTAAGCCCCACCATTGCTGTACCGTGCTAGATTGTCACCAGAGTTATCTCGACCATTGGCTCGACACTTGGGACAAGCTTCACGGCCAACAACCACACTTTCTGCTTCGGTAATATCCATTATTATTATTGACCTTTCTTTACGGCGTTGCGCCAGGCCTTCTCGGCTTGCTTGTATTCCTTCGAGTCAGCACCGTGCTGCTCCTTGACTTTGATCAACTGCATCCCTAGGTGGTAGGCAGTCTGGTTGGTAGGACGTTGCTTGTCCCCCTTACCTGCCTCACCACGAGCACGTCGGCCACGGGCCTTGTCTCGTTGGAAGTCTTTATTATTCCAATACTCATGGCTCATCTGCTAGCTCCTTTCCTAGCTTACGTTCCTTGAAGATGCCCCATTCACTGGTGTCCCATTCAGGTAGTACCTTCCAGGTGACAGTGAAGTAAGGTGTTTCGCCGGGCTCAGCCCAGCTCTTCGTTATGTGCTCTTGTTGGACCTGCCAGTCGTCAATCCACAATACATCAGTACATGCATCTAGGATGGCCTTCGAGTAGTTATCGACATCCCCCTGAGGAAAAGGAAACTTGGATACCTTGGGCATCTTCGGTCTGATATCTAGCCAGACCTCGATGGGTTCCCAAAGCATGTCGATGTCCTCGCAAGCCTCGGCCAGAGGTCCGGGGACCTCCTTGAGAAACTTCTGGTAAGTCTTCGAGCCCCAGTGGCCCCCATACCTGCCTGTTACTTTCCACACAGGTTTTGTAATGGGAGCCACTTCGATACGGATTGTACCTTCTGGTACATACATCAGAAGGGAAGGTCGTCGTCGCCATCCTCAGTAGCGACAGGTGCCTCGGTTGCATCAAAGGTTTCAGTCTCTTCCGCAGCCACCTCAACTGGCTGGGCCACGTCACCGGTGAAGCCACCCTCGACTACGTCGAAGCCGGAGCTACCACCGCCGCCGAAGCTGCTGTTCTTCTCGATGATCTGAACGCCATCGAGGTAGACGCTGAGGGAGTTGTCTCGCTTGATGAGCGAGGGGCTGAGGAGAAGCCGGACAACGTCGCCGCCGCTGGCGGTGGCATTGGTTGCCTGGTTCTGCGAGTCAACGCAGGGGAAGGAGCGAGCCCCATCCCGAACGAGGATTCGGTTCTTGAACTTGATCTGCTTGTTGCCTTCCTTGTCCTCGTAGACTCCGTTCACCTTCTTGGCTCCGGTTGCCTTGACGGCTTCCTTGATCTGAGCTCCGATTGCATCGGTGAGAGGGACGGTGACATTGAAGTTGGCGGTATCAGCACCGAACTTGTCGTCGGGCTTGTTGAGGTAGGCGAAGGTAACGGTCATCTTGTCGGTAATAAACTTGCTCATAAGAGTAATTCCTTTCAGGAAAAAGTCAACGGACTATCGGTAAAGTTCCATCTGCATCGGTTCAAACGTGGCGTATTCTCCGTCAAGCACGATGCCACATCCCAACAGGGGTCGCTTGGCGTAGATCTTTGAGTACTCCATATAAAGGGATCGAGGGTCGGTACCACACCCAACCTGCAATCCAAAGTAACGAGATGACTGGTTAGCACCATACACTACACCAGCCTGTGCATGGTAGTGACCCTGGACGACGGACTTGAACTCCAACTGGGCATTAAGGAATGCAGCGTTCTGCTGGTTGCTGCGTCCCTTGTCGCCATGCCGGTAGATCACACCGTCGATAACGTGGTCGTGGTGCCGGGGCTTAACGTCCCAGTCAGAGGGCAGGTCGAATAGCTGTCCTAGGGATAGCAGCATCGACGGAGGCAGACCAGCGTCGGCAGCCTGTCGAGCAGGTAGGGCCGAGTGGTTGCCAGTTAGGTACGTTACGGTAGGGAAGTAGTCCACCAGAAGATTAACCTGTTCCCTAGCCAGATCCATCTCCTTCTCGATGGATTCCAGACCGAACTGCTTCTGGTGATAGCTGATAGCGTGGAAGTCAACGAGGTCGCCGATGTGAACCACGGTATCACAATCCCACTGGTCGTACATTTCATTTAGAAAGTCAGGGTAATTCTCATGCATTGCTGGTGCATGAGTATCGCCTATGCATAGTACACGTGCCATAGTCAGTTCTCCTTATTCAATTCAATGAGACGACGATCAACAACACTAGTGATCGTCTGTTCTGAGGAGACAAATGCCTCTTCAATGGCCTTGTCGATCCTATCCTGGACTGTCTTCTCAATCAAGTCAGTTAGGGTTGGATCAATCCAGATGAGGTGCTTGGCTAGTTCGGACATGGGTAGGTGGATACTAAAGTATTCTTGGATGTCTTCCATCACTCATCCTCCGAAGTGTAAATATCCCAAGCATCCACAAACTCTTGTGGTGTTTCTAGGTCCCAGCTGCACTCTCCGAGAGCGTCAGCGTCAGTAAACAGGTCGTCATAGTTCATAGCGAGGTCCTCTCGATAATCATTACATAAGGAACTTTGTGGACAGAAGCACACTCGCCATCGCCTAGTGTATCTGTCAGAACAATGTAGCCATCCCGTGGATCGTTGACCTCGTACAGTACGTGACCGACGGTCTCCATGATAGGGCATGGCTGATGGGCGAACTCCTGAGCATCCTCAAGATCCACCCACCCCGGCCCACCGTGGGACGAGGCGTCTACCCATCTGATCTTAACCAAAGAGGTAGTCTGAGTCGAGGACATCTCGGATGTCGAGTCTTCCTCGCTGGTCGTGTTCTTGGGAGGGGTGCTCTTCGGGGAGCCGCTCTCCCACAATTGCTTCGGCACTCTCACGAAAGAGGGTGAGCTGGTCGGTTTGATGAATCTCATAAAACGTATCCTTGGTAACTTCTCGAAGCATGGACATGTTGTTCGCCATGCATCCGAAGGAGTCATGAATCATAGAAAAGAACTCAACGCCCATGTCTACTAGTCGATCCACAACTAGGCTCATGTGAGCTGCGTCGAGTGAGTGGACAAAGTTAGGAGGAGTAGCAGTCATGGCCTTGGAGCCATCGTAGTCGTCAGTGTAGTAACCGAACGCCAGGAAGAACTGCTTATCCCACATACGAATCTTCGACTGCTTCGTAGCTCGTGGGTTATATTTATTAATAACCCTGAAACCCGAAGGAGTCAGCCAACTCAGAGGTTTGCCAGCCTGGTCATCCACCCAACCGCAGAGGAGCTGCACGAACAGCTTTCCGTGGTTGCAGTGAGCCATGAGACGGTTCTTCGATTCGATAATCAAAGTGCCCATCTCGTTGGCACCCTGTCGGATGTTCAGGCTCTTGTCCTCGCACCACTCTAGGTGCTTCTCCTGGAGGACATAGCTCCTAACCGAGTGATCGCTGATGCCGTAGGGATCGCACATCACCGAACGCTTGACAACCTTACGTGGAATCCGTCCCTCATACTGATCGAGGAAGTGGTTTCTCCAATCGCTCGGGTTGTCCATGCACATCTCAGTACATCCATCAGCAACGAGCTGATAGACATCTGCGGGCTTCTCGCCTGGGGTCAGGTTGACCTCAGGTCCGATCGTCTCGTCGCGGGTCATAGCAGCCCAGTGCTGGATGCCATTGCACGAGCCGTCAACTTGTACAGGCACTTGCGTCATGCCCTCGTCGATAGCCATGATGAGATCGAAGATAGCAGCCAGCCGTTGGAAGCTAGCGTTCTTCTTAGGTGCATCATCCTCCCACAAAGACGTAGTACCCTCGGGATCGGCGACGACTGCTCGCCAGTCATCCATGTGATCATCCACATACTTGACCCGATCATCGAAGCACACCTTGTCCACGCCCATGAGGTTGGCCAGGTTGACCTTGATCCAGTACAGCCCGGTCGAGCTAACCTGCTCGGGTTCGGCTGCCATGATCAAGGACTTATCCAGGTCCGCACCCTGGGGGTGTAGGAGATAGGAGTCAGAATAATATCGACCCCGGAAGTCGCAGAAGTAAGCGTGCCAGAGAACAAAAGGCTTGAGCTTGTACGCTTCATGCATTCGGATCTGCATCTGTAGCCGAGAAGCCTGACCCTTGGCCCACTTGGCCCAGCGTCGGGACTTCTCGTCCATCCATGCATGCTGTTCAGTCTTGCTGCCCTCCTCGGGGAAGGCTGGCATCTGGTCCAGCATCAGGCTGTCGTACGGGGGAATAGTTCCCGTCTCTCGGCCTGCCATCCACAGGTTATTACATACCTCCAGTACCCTGGTGTTAATTCTCCACTCGCTGTTCTGGAGAGTATTAATAACTTTTCGTGTCATCGGGGACATACAGCTGGGATCTACATCCCGTAGCATCTCCTCGTCGGGCCTGTCCTTGAGCGAGGTGGTGTGCCTCAGCTTGCGGATGGACCAGTCCATGACACCACCCGTCTCCGTCTCGGTGTGAGACACAGGTCGGCACAACATGGGGAGACGGTTCGGAAGCAGCCTTGCAGCGTACTCGTCGATCTGTCCCATCATGTAGTTGATCATGGCCTCGGGAAGGGTGACGTAGAGAACTCGGTTCATCTTCGTCTTCTTCTTACTAACCTTCTTCTCAGCAATAATCTTACCTTCCAGGAGGCCAGCATCCATAGCCAACCGAACCATAGCGTGGCCGAAGTTATCCTTCTCTCGCATGGTTGCCTTGGGCAGTGCGTTGACCTTCTTGGCGAAGGCCTTACGACGCTTGTTGTTCCAGTTCTTAAAATATGTTTGTTGATACCGGTAAAAGAATGGGTCAGCCCTCTTGGCCTGTAGCCATGACGCTACGTCCCAAGCCTTCTCGCTAATGGCGCGGGCTAGGGACTGGGCGGTAGGCAGAGACCACACGTTGGAGTAGGGATTATCTTCTCCTGAAGCGAAGGACGAGTAGATCATCTCCATCGCAGACGATACCACGATATAGGAAATTCTATCTGGTCCTAGATTCAGAGCCTGATGAACCCACTCGGGGAATCTAGAATTATCTTGATTGGTTATTTGTTCAAGATATTTAGTTGTAGCTGTTGAGAACCAGATGGAATGCTCGTCAACAATATCGTTGAATGCTGCATTATGCTCAAGAGGTGCTTGCTGAAACTTCACAAGCATATCCTCCTTCCACTGGTCCTCTCTAGCTATCTGTAGATTACGTAGCTGCTCCTGTCTCTTCTTATTGTATTTATCCCATTGGTACATGCTTTTCCTTTCTGTACATGAGCTAGGGACTACTTAGCCTCTTAGGCACGCTTACACTCTTAGGTATCTTAGGGAAGTCTTTCTGGTACTCTTCTATATAACTACCAACCTTGACCTTTATAGTGTAAGCACAAGAGCAAACCACAACATGTAGTGGTCAAGGACTAATGTAGGTAATAAGTACAGAATTACTCCAAGACGGAGGGTTTGCCTTAACTACAGGAATTTCTGCAATATTCAGAAACTTTTCCATGACTTGCATAGCGTCGTCGGTTCGTGCTTCTTCACGTCCTCGCCTGAGCTTGAGCTTGGCATGTACTCCATGTCCCTTTTCCCGGAACTTCGCAGCCTGCTTGGCTTTGCGTTCCAGATCCGCCGCCCCAATGTTAACAGTTAGTTGGATTTCTTTATTCTTTTTCATCAATCTGCTCCCTCCTTGAAGTCATCATCGTGGTCATCCGGATAGTCCAGCTCTTCACCGAGCACAAGATCAATCCACTTCTCATTGTGCTCCTCCACCACACCCACAAGAGTATTGATTAGGTCAATCTCTGCTTCAGTCATCCAGTCGCCTGTCGTGAGCATACTCAATCCGATAAGACCTTCATATAGGGTAAAGAAGGAGTCGTGAACAATCAATCCCTCTTCGTGGTCGTCAAAAGCGTTCATCAATAGCCTTTCCAAGCGGTGTAAGGAAGTTAGCGTGAGCCGATAGCTTCATGTCATCGGTCTCTTCTCTAGCTGATGTCTTAAGTGTACCGAACCAGAACTCATTTGTCAAGAGGGCATGAGCAATTACCTTGCCTCCACTCTCCAGGACAACCAGGGTACTAGACATTTCTTTCATCTGCTTGCTAGACATCTCATAACTCTTAGCAAAAGACTTAGGAATTCTAGCTTTATATTCTTTTAACTTAATCTTAGCTCCCCTAAGAGACATAAGACCTAGCTCATGCTCAAGATAGCTACGGTAAGACATAGCTCTTGGAAGCTTCTCGAACGTGTACTTAGCCTTAGCCATTTCGGATCTCCTGAATGAATGAGGGGGCTGGTCGTCCCTTGGCGTACTTGAACCAGTCGTTGGCGGCCTTGTCGATAGCGTAGTAGCGTCGGTAGCCTTGCATGCTTGAGTCCTGCTTGTACTCGTCGGGCATGCACTGCGGAGGATCACACCATACGTCCATCTCCAGGTTGTCGGGCCACTTGGCCAGCACTCGGCCTAGCTTGTTGATGGTGAGGTGCTTCTTGTCGTATCGTCGATTGTACTCCGTTCCCAGTCCTAGCATGTGCTGGTACAGCCACTGGTAGTGCTTGGTATTTGAGCGAGCCCAGACAGCAGACGGGTGGTTCTTGTGGGTGGACTTGTACAGCCCGTTGGCATCGGCCCACGTGTCGCCGTCGATCTCCCGGTGAGCCGTCGATAGAAGCTGAGCCGATTCAAGAATCATCTTCACGACGTGCCGATCGCACTGCATCTGAGCAGCAAGGGTAGGCGAGTCATCCAGGTAGAATACGTTCATGAGTTTACCTCGTGCATTTCGTAGAAGTAGTGGGGTTCCAGCGGACCATCCGTCCAGGATGCAGCCCGCTCCTCGCTAGTGTAGACACCTACACAAAGGTTGTCCGACACTCTGCACACGATCCATACTTGGTCAGTCGTCATAGTCGTTATCATCCGGCAGGTTAATAAGCCACGATTCAAAGGCATCCGGATCCGAGGGATCCAGCCCGAACATATCGCACATGTCTTCCCAGTCGCTCATGAGCTAGTCTCCGTAATGGATCCGAAGATGGATCCAAGAATGCTAAAGATAAAACCAAAAAGAACAAAGTCAATAAACAATCCAAGAAGACTGAACTGCCAGTCTCCAGTCAATAGTCCGAAAAAGATCATGGTCGGGTTTCCAGTGGTGTCTCAAAGTAAATCTCAAGGCCGAGCTCCTTCGCTCGTGCCCACTCCCAGGCCGCTCCAGGCGATGCCTCGTAGCCATGTAGGAGGTAGATAGCATCTACGTCCCGTAGGGCTTGGAGGTCGCGTCGAGCGGCCTGCATGTAGTCGAAGCGGGTGAACTCCCGGTCGGGGTCCAGTCCGTTCTCTACGTCCATCTCCGCCGGGTTCACTACGTCCCAGCCTGCTTCACGTAGCTGCTCAGCCTTGCGGTTGAAGGCATCGTAGCCATTGTTTGGCAGTCCGCTCATCGGTCCGGCCAAGTAGATACGCTTGCTCATGTTAGCTCCATGCGTTTGGGTCCTCGTCCCCAGGGTCATGGCCCATCGGGTTCGGAACCGGTTGGTTTGAACTGTCCTCCCCTACAGAGAGTGAGTGTGAACACCCTTCTCTCATAAAAGAAAGAACTTCAAGGATCGATTGCGTCTCGTTCCGCATGCTCATAGAAATCCCTCCGGTAGTTACCGTTAGTGTCTGCATTAGAGTAGCCCGTCCCGGTGTACCCCGTGGGGGTGGACCGGTTGGTCTCTGCCTGGATGGCCCGCTCAAGGTCGGTGACGACAGCCCTAGCGTTGGCCAGGGCCTGGTATAGATACGTTAGGTTGCTCATGGTTGTTCCTTTATTCTTAAAACTTTTTATTATACTTACGACTACGATCTTCTGCTGCTTGCATAGTCTTACGCTTTTTCAGGAGCAGTTGATACATCTTTAGCCGCTGAACAGAACCGACCTTACCTAGTGACGTGACAGTATGGTTCGGGTTCTTTAGAGTAGCAGCATCAGGCCAGAACGAGGTATAAACCTTAGTGGCCTTGGTTTTACTAATATTAAACTCCCAAGAAATTTGATCGTAGCTCCTACCGTGCATTCTCATAGCATCTTCTTCCGTAAAGTCACCACCATTTTCTACAAAGAAGGAGTGATCCGTATTCAATCGAAGCTTATGAGAAGCTTGAAGATACTCGATAGCCTTATTGACAAGCGGAAGAGTATCCAGATCCATGGAACGCATCTTACTAAAGTCGATATTTCGTGTTCTACTGAGTGACATAGCTGTTCCTTTCCTTTCTCAGCTTGAGCCTAGCATCGCTGAATCGTTGGTGAATACAAGGTGTACCTTTTCCGGTTACGTCGCGGATTCTTGGAGCACTCCAGGGACAGTAGAATGTTCCCATTGCTAGTCCAAATCCGAACTCAATAGCGAAGTTAATAGACTGGCTGATCTTATCTTCATCGGAAACGCTATCATCTTCCCAGTCGATATCAGGCCAACCCTCTCTCTTCATCCCTTCGATATAGTCTAGATCCTCCTCAGAACGTGTTGAGACATTGTATGACTTCGTATTAGGAATACTGGAAGACTGCGACCTAGCCCTATCAACCAGCTTCCGAATAACAGAATCCGGAAGATCATCGTAAATTTCTTGGTTTAGATTAATAACCTCTTGCAAAAGATTGCTCATGGTTGTTCCTTCAAAGCTTGAAAAGATACAGGAAAAAGTCTACTCAATTCAGTAGCCACAGCCTCAGCGTATGGCCAGCACTCGGCTTGGGAGTGCGAGTCGGCACGCAGGTTTACGAACCTAGCCCACGCCACCAGGCTACCCGTCCAGATCCACTCGGTTTGCATGTTCTGCGGCATAACCATGCGAGCTTGCTCGGGGCAGATCTTCTGTGCCATCATGTGGCGATAGTCCTGATGATGGTCTCGCATCTTGTGGATAAACTTCTGCTCGGTGTTACCGCTAGGCGTATCGGGTCGGATCTTCACCTCATCCTCGAACGTGCTACCCTGCTTCATGTTATCAGGGCGGCGTCGCCACGAATCAGGCATGAAGAACCACGGATCATCGCTAACGTAGCGTCGGCTTACTTCGTTCCATGCAAAGCCTACCTGATGCTTTACGAACTGTCGAGCCACGAAGATAGGGGCACGGAATCGAAACTTGATACTAGTGTGGGCGAAAGGGCTCCAGTGGTTATGTTGTGCGAGGTAGCCAATAAGCTTGGAATTAGCATCATCGGAGAAAGTCTCGGCCGTCTTGTGGAAACTAACACGGGCGGCATCGACTACGCTATTATCATCCCCCATGTGATCGAGGTACTCGACCGTATCGAATTCTCTACAGATCCATCCATCAGTTTCACGCATCAGCATAGGTAACTCCAGGTCCAATAAAGGAAGCATCGACTTCCTGCTTAGTTACTAGTACCGCCTCCTGGCGGAATTGTTCACAGTATTCTCGGGCACATTTGTGAATCCATACATGCTCTTCGATGTTACCCGTAGGCAACATAACATCGACCATGATACTATTCTCCGATACCCCTTGATAATGTCCACGGGCAGAGCAGATGGTATAGCCCCATTTCCCTAGACGTTCATTCCAATAATTATTTGTTCCTTGCAAGGCTTCCATATACAGCCGGTATACAGTTCGCTCAATCATATAGTCTCTCCAATTTAATAACCGACCTTTGATCGGTGGAGTAGTAGATGTTATCAAACACGGCCTCACACCACGGCATGCATAGCTTGCAAGGCTTGGCTATCTTTAGTTCTCCTCTATTATTATACCTAAGATTAATAAGGCTAAGACCATCTCTTGATCCTCTTATCTTAAGCATAGCATGTACCTCGGAGTGTAGGCTACGGTATCCCATGAAAGCATAGCGGGATGGTACTTCGAAACCGTTCGCCCCATGGGACACGATCTCATCGCCTCGAAGGATGAAGGATACATGACGCTTGGATTGGTGACACCAGCTGTCGGCGTACTTCCTTCCATGTTCCACTAGCTTCGGGATGTTCATTCGTACTTCCACACACAAGATTCGTCCTCGTCTCGACACTCATCACAGACGCACCAATAGAAAGTTTGATTCATGTTTTCTTCAGGGAAATCATCCCCGCACAGCTCGCATTCGAGCAGTTCGTCATCCATTGTTATTACTCCTTACCCTCAGACATAGCGAGGATTATACCAAAGTTTGCGATAGAGTAGGCCATCCACATGATAGTGAATCCGGTTTCGCCCTTCAACAGGTGGTATACGCCCTGAGCGGCGTACATGGTTCCAACAATTGCCGGAATAATATATCTCATCGTCGGGGTCCGATCCCTGGACTATGCCAGTGAAGATTACTAACGAATCCCGCAGCCTTACGGAAAAACCCTGGCCTCTTCTTGGCATGCTCCAGCTCCCGTACCCTCTTGTGCAGCTCAAAGGATCCGTCCCTGAGATCGCTCACCCAATAATCTACCAGCTTATCAAACTCAGCCAGCTGATTCTCTAGATCCTGGATTCGGCGTCGGCTACGCTCCCAATCGCCATCCGGGTCCGGCCGAAGTCGGCTCTCCAACGATGACAGACGCTGCATGATATCGTCGTACGTCTTCTTCCGAATAAACATGTTAGTTCTCCTGTTGGTTCAGTTCATTGACGGTTCGCCAGAACTTCATGGAAAGGTTAGCCGTACCTCGTGGGTATATGATGCTATTGCGTCGGATGACGCCCTTCGCCTGGATAGAGTGTAGCCTCTGCCACGGGCGTTGCGACAGAAATTCCTCAATTTCCTCTAAAAATTCTTCGGGTGTCTCGTCGATCCAGTAGCGTCGGTTCATGCTGATGGCTCCACTGTTTGGTTGGATAGCACTACTTCATATCGCACTCGGGGACATAGCTGGTCACATCGGTTGGCCTCCGTTGCTGCTTGCATGGCCTGCTCGGGTGTCTCAGCTTCTACCCATAGGTACGCCTTCCCTACTACTTTTTCCGAATAGTCCCATACAATTTTCCAGCGTTTCATTAGAGGTATTCCTTAGGTCGGCACCAGTTATCATACCGGTTCATGAGATCAGTGAAGTAATTAGGGTTACGCCTCATGCGACGAGACCACAATCGGATACGGTTCGGCCACCTCATCCGTTACCTTCCGGGCAGTCATCGCATCCATCGGCGGGACAGTTATCGCACGTAGGGTGTGCGGCTTCCCACTCGTCCAATAGTTCGATGAGTCCGTCTACTTCCTCGAAGAGAGCATCCCACGCTGCAGCATCATTCTCATACCACTGAGCGTCGGTCATCTCCTGGGGTAGGCAAGCGTCGGTCTCCTGGGGGCCGTTCATGTCGCAGTCGATATCGTCGTTGTACATTGTCAAGTTCCTTCCGCATAGATAGATGAGTCGGTGAAGATAACACGGGCCGACCGGATCACGTGCCGGTCGATAAGATCCGTGGGATCCTGGGTCGGATCCTTCACATAAAAGTTTACCAGGACATCCGCCCGGTCGGGGTAATCATACATGTTCACCTGGGTCCAGTCGCTAGGCAGTAGACCGGCCTCGTCGATGGCCTCGATACACTTATGATATCGCTGATCATCTCGGGTAAGTATCGGGGCAGACTTGCGGCTGGGTGGAGCCTCTACTCCCTCTGCGCTCTTCTTGATAGCCTTATCGGCTGGGGTGTCTTCGCTAGGCATTGTTATTTTCCTTATTAATTTTATCTCTCAGAATCTCCAGCCATGTGGGAAGATTCCTCATGAGCCGTTCGGTGATTTCTTGTCGAATGTTCTCATCGTCCATTGTTCAATTCCCGTTCCACTTTCTTCCAATACTTGACGGTCGCGGTCTTCCGATATCCATTCGGGCCACCGTTCCAGATCCGAGCCCGATCCTGGTCGGTCACTTCACGACCGATGCGAGCGACGGTAGCGTATCGCGCCACGTAAGACCGGAACACCCGCTTGGAATACTCCAGGCTTGCGCAATCTTCATACGTTCCGGGGATGCCGGAGTCGATCCAGCACGATCGATGGATCTGGAGAGGACCGAGGGCTCGACCGTCATCGCCCGTGATCGGCCCGAGTCGGCCGCTCGTCTCGACCTGGTGAATCGCATTGATAAGTTCCGGAGAAGAGTGAG
>Ga0208434_1000764_pt1 | contig 14379 bp, 13 predicted proteins | sample 13_taG_FD_184086 | JGI IMG/M metagenome (GOLD analysis project Ga0208434, IMG submission 184086) | Marine viral communities from the Subarctic Pacific Ocean - 13_ETSP_OMZ_AT15268 metaG (SPAdes) (version 2) | ecosystem: Environmental > Aquatic > Marine > Oceanic | place: Pacific Ocean | collected... | reverse complement strand
GTTAATGCTACTGCAAATTCAGTAGTAGTTAATGGCAAGGCACAGACAAGTTTAGATAGTGTTAATGCTAGTATCAGTGTAGGTTCAGTAGTAACTAGAGCTGAAGCACAGACAAGTTTAGATAGTGTTAATGCCAATACTACTGTAGGTTTAGTAGCAGTTACGGGTAAGGCACAGGTAAGTTTAAATAGTGTTAATACTAATACTACTGTAGATTTAGTAGCAGTTACAGGCAAGGCACAGACAAGTTTAGATAGTGTTAATGCTAGTATCAGTGTAGGTTCAGCAATAGTTAAAGCTGATGCGCAGACAAGTTTAAATGGCGTTATAGCCACAACTAGTGTAGATCAGGTAGGATTTAGGTTTGCAACTGTAGTTATTGTTGATGCTGTATTTGGAAACATAGATACAAACAATCTTATTGCTAGTGGCGTTGTGTTTGATTACGAAGCTATAAAGGAAAACTATAGCAGAAATAGAACCGTGTATTTACGGGAGTTATTTTCTACCAAAACTTCATACGTAAAAGAAAGCCAGAGTCGAACAGTATATGTAGAGGCACAATCGGGTAGTCGAACCGTATACGTAGAGGAAGAGCAAAGTAGGACTGTCTATATAGAAGCTCTGAGCAACAGTAGAAAAGCTTACGTAGCAGCTTAAAGGAATTTATAATGTCATTAAAGTGGCCTAACAAAGACCCAGATGAAACCCTAGACTACAGTGTAGACTGGTCTCGTTTTCTAGGTGAAGCAACAGTTGTTTCTGTTACTTGGTATGTTGAAGATTCAGATGGAACTAAAACATTACTAACACCCGGTGGAAGTGTTGTAAACAATATTCAACTTATTGCGGCAACTAATACAAGAATATTCAACTTATTGCGGCAACTAATACAAGCACTGTGGCTACAGCAAATATAGCTGGTGGTATAAATAATACTAACTATTTATTCTACTGTAAAATAACAGATAGCAATTCTTTGGTGGTAGAAAGAAGCATTCGACTACGTGCGAGGGATAAATAATGGCATATAATTTTTTAGGTCTAGTGAACGAAGTAAACCGTAGGTTAAATGAAGTAGAGCTTACTACTTCCAACTTTGCTTCAGCTACAGGCTATTACAGTACTGCTAAAGATGCTGTCAATAGTTCTATTCGACATATTAATCACGAAGAGTTTGAGTGGCCTTGGAACCATGTAGAAGAGGAAGATATCCTTACTGCAGGTACTACACGATACGGCTATCCCTATGACGTAAAAACAATTAATATGGATAGTTTCCGTATTAAACGTAACGATACATTAAACGTAAGTACCACTAAGCTAAAGAACTTGGCTTATCAAGAGTATTTAGATAAGTATGTAGACTATGTATGTAGACTATGAGTACAATACGTCTGACAGTATGCAAGGTGTCCCTCGTTATGTTGTACGTACACCTAGCCAAGAATTTATTACTGTACCTACACCCAGTAATGCGTATGAACTTGTGTATGAATACTATCGTAATCCTGTGGATTTAGAGTTGCAAGATGACGTACCAAGTATTCCCCAAGAGTTTAAACATATTATTGTAGATGGTGCAATGTACTATGCGTACACCTTTCGTGGGGATCTACAGGCTGCACAATTGTCTGAGCAAAAACTTGCTATGGGCATTAAACAAATGCGTAGTCTGTACATTAATAGGTACGACTATGTTCGTTCTACTGTTAAAAACGTAAACAACATAAATATTGCAAAGGTATAAAACATGGCTACACAGTGGCAAACTTTTCTTGTGCCTTTATCAGGTGGCCTCGTTACTAACTTGAGTCCCTTACAACAAGGTGTCAATGGTGTCGGTACGGCTTCTGTACTTCGTAACTTTGAACCGTCTTTAGATGGGGGTTATAAAAAAGTATTAGGTTATTCTAAGTTTGCATCTGCGGAACTTACTGGCTCTGATGTTGTCCAAACAATTTGTGTTGTGGGTGAGAGTAGTCGGAAGAAAGTTATTGCAGCAAGAAGTGGTGTGTACTACTTATTAGATGCTGTAGATAGTGTACCAGCATGGACATCTCTAGCTACTGCAGCAGACATTACTTTTACTAAAGCAAGACACGCAGACTACAAGTATAACAATGCCTATAAAATAGTATTTGTAGACGGTATTAATTACCCTGCATACTATACTAATAGCACAGACACCATGAGCTACATTACAGGTTCTGGAACAGGTGCTACTGCTGTGCAGGGTGCTTCGGTAGTTGAGGCATTTAAAAGTACTTTATTCTTTGGCGTAGGTACTGAGCTTGTATTTACAGCACCGTATACAGATTCTGATTTTGATCCTGCTAATGGTGCGGGTTCCATTGGTTTAAACTCTACCATTACCGGACTAAAAGTTTTTAGGGATAACCTAATTATTTTTTGTGAAGATAAGATATTTAACCTATCGGGTACTACATCTGCAGACTTTAGACTTAGCCCCATAACAGAAGAACTAGGTTGTATTGGGGCGGATACCATCAAAGAAATTGGTGGCGATGTAATGTTTCTGGCACCCGATGGATTACGTACCATCAGTTCTACTGCTAACATAGGTGACTTTGGGCTGGATGTTGACTTTGGGCTGGATGTTTCTTCTAAAAACATTAGACCTACTGTTAAAAAACTACTAGACTCTACACAAACATATCAAGCAATTAATGTCCGTGAGAAAGCACAATATCGTTTCTTTAGCTATGTCAGTGCGGATAAGGTATCTACATCTAAAGGTGTGCTAGGTACTAAATTTTTAGATCAGGGCGGTCAAGGTTTACAATGGGCTGAGTTACAAGGATTTAAAGTATACTCAGGTGACTCTAAGATAGTAGATAATGTAGAGTTAGTACTATTTGCCAACAATGATGGATACGTTTATCAAATGGAAAATGGATCTAGTAGGGATGGGGATTCTATAGACGCAGTATTTGAAACTCCCTATATGCCTATAGCAGATCCACAGAAACGTAAAACTTTTTATAAACTAGATTTGTATATTAAACCTCTAGGCACTATTGACATAGTTGGTTCCGTAAAGTATAATCAGGCTAGTCCTGTTAAGATACAACCACCAACATTCAATATGACATCAAGCTCTGGTGTAGCTGGTATCTACGGTGATACAACATCCCTGTATGGATCAGCAGTATTTGGTAAAGCATTCACACAAGGTATCTACGGTGATACAACATCCCTGTATGGATCAGCAGTATTTGGTAAAGCATTCACACAAACATTTACCCAAAACATAATAGGCTCTGGTAATACAGTAGCTTTACGTATTGAAGACAATAGCACTAGCTCTAGTTTTGTACTTGATAGTGCCGTATTTGAGTTTAAAGAAAACGACAGACAGTAAGGAAAAACTATGGCAGGTTATAACAGACAAGACACATCCAATAATATTTCTAACGGTAATGTTATTGATGCAGATGACTTAGACAATGAATTTAACCAAGTAGAAAATGCTTTTAGTTCAAGCACTGGTCACACACATGACGGTACTACGGCAGAAGGTGCACCTATTCTTGTAATTGGCCCCACCCAAGATGTGGTTGCTACAGCCAGTGTACTGCGTCCTAAGACTACAAACGTAGTAGACTTGGGCACAGACGCCCTGCGTTTTAAAGATGGCTATATGTCCGGTACGTTGAATGTGGCTACTAGTATTGTAGCTGCAGGTACTCTATCTGTAGAGGGCAATACCGTACTTGGTAATGCAGATTCTGACACAGTAACTTTTACTGCAGATGTTTCCTCTAACATTATTCCTTCGGCTGACAATACGTATGACTTAGGTGCCACAGGCTCGGAGTGGAAGGATGCGTATATTACAGGTACAGGTTACATTGACACATTAGATGCAACCAATGCCACACTAGGTACAACGGTAGTTAGCACTAGTATATCTGGCGGTATCTTTAATCCCACAACATTGCAAATAGGTGGGGTTGCTGTAACTGCAGATGCCGCAGAGTTAAATGCTTTAGACGGTATTACTGCGACTGTTACTGAATTAAACTATACTGACATAACTACACTAGGTACGTCAGAGGCTAGTAAGGTACTGACTGCAGATGCCAATGGTGATGTACTAGCAAGTCAAGAGTTTCGTGCTGTAAGCTACAATGAAACACTGGGTACTGTTACTGGAGGTACACTAGACTTAGAAACAGGTAACGTTTTCGTTGACACTCCTGCTGCAGACGTTACGTACAGCTTCACTAATGCACCAGCATCCGGTACTGCCTACGGCTTTACATTGAAGATTACACCTAGTGCTACTGTCATAATTACATGGCCTAGTACAGTAGCTTGGCCTGACGGTACTCAGCCTGTAGGAACTAGTTCGGGAGAGACTGACGTATTTGTATTCTTCACACACGATAATGGTGCTACATTTTACGGGTTTAGAGCAGGGAATGCATTAGCATGAGTTGCATTACTAAAAAACTTATGGCTACTCAAACACAGTCTTTGACTAAACGTTGGGCGTATTATATACGAAAATCCGCAGATGTTTTACGGATATTGGACCTGACGGATGTTACTAGCATATCATCAGACCAAGCATCACAGGCACCGGGAGAAAGTCTTATTGCTCCCAAGGACGGTCAATTTGTTGTTGCTTGGCAGTATAATATATTAGTGGCAAAAATATCCGATACAGTTTTGCGACTGTACACTCTAGATAATGCAACAGGAAAAGCTTCTTATGCAGCAGAGTTAGACGTTGCAACTATTACAGGCGAAACAGCTAGTTCTGAGATAATTAAAATACACTATGCGAATCCAAACACATTTATTACAGTATTTACACGTGAAGATTCAGTTATTACTCTAGATATATCTACTGAGGATTTTTTGCTTCGGGATAGGTATGCACTAACAGGTGGACAAACGTGGGATAATGACTTTGATGTCATAGAAAAATGTGTAGATCCCTACTATCTAAGTCAATCTTTGTATAGTCAAGTATACAATACTGATTATGTATTTGTTCATGGTAACAATGCAGGATCTAGAGTAGTTTGGTGGTTTGACATATCTGACCCAGATGCAATTACCTTAGTTGAATATGCAGATGTAAGTACTAGTGGAATTGGTACCGAATTAATAAATGCTGATAACGGACTAGCTTATTACAACTCTAACACAGACAGTGGTAAAGTTATTCTTTTTAGAAACGGTGACAATCCTGATTTTAATAGTTTTAACTTCTCAGATTCTGCTGGCAGTTTATCTGCAGATACAGGGTCTACAACTACAACTGGTGTTTTCGGAGATAGCAATTCTAGTACGTTAAATAGTGAAGCATCTTTACTTTATGGAACTACTATTGTATCACTTTTTCACAATGAAGATGTAACAAAAAGTAGCTCGTCAACATTTACTCAGACCTCTGTTACTGTGCACACAGGGGAAATCGGTAATATATTTGGTTCTGATATTGTGCACCGGCAAGGTTACCTGTATGCATTTATTCGGGACGATGGAGTAGAAACTGATGTACCACATCGCCTTGCTATATGGGATATCTCAGGTGCGAATACAACTGCGCCAGTTCTAGTGAATACTAAAAATTTAGGCATCAATGAACTAAATGATGATGCTCATATACAAGTTGACCCAAGATCAATAGATACAAGCTAAAGGAGCTATATAAATGTATGTAAAACTAACAAACGGTAGTGTCGATCAATATCCGTACACGATTGGACAATTACGCCGTGACAATCCAAACGTGTCTTTTCCACGTATTGTTTCTGATGCTATGTTGGCACGGTACGATGTGTATCCTGTAGTGGATGGCACCGTTCCCTCTTATAACACACGGACAGAAAAGGTAGAGACACCTGCGTCACCTACACTTGTAAATGGTACATGGACAATTGTATACAGTATTGTCCCCCTAACGGACTCTGAGATAACAGATCGTGCCAACGTTGCTGCCAGTTCTGCCCGTAAGCAACGGGATGATTTACTAGATGACACAGATTGGGTAGTAGTGAAGGCACTTGAGAATGGCGAAGCTGTAGCATCTGATATGAAACAGTACCGTTCCGATCTCCGTGACATTACAGACCAAGCTTCGTTTCCATACGACTTGACTTGGCCCACGAAACCATAAGGCATATATCATGAATAATCCAACCACAAAGAAAAAACGTTTAAAGTTTGCTGGGTTTAAACCTTCAGCAATGCAACGTATTGCTCAGACAATGGGTTATACAGGTGACATGTCAGGGTTTGATGCTTACTTAAACAGTAATCCTGATAAACAAAGTAAGATGGAAGAGTACCGCCAAGCTGCCACTAAACTTGCTAATGGTGGGTATGTACAGAACTTTGCTCCCGGTGGTATGCCACAACCGGATGATAACACTCCGCCTATTGCTACAGGACTTTCGGGTAATACGGGTCCAGCTTTTTCAGCTGCTCGTACTCCCCTTACCCTTAGTACACCTATGGATGCACCTACGGGCACATCTGGTGCTACACCTGTGTATGATCCGTCACAAGGTATGCCAGATGCGGGTACATATTTTTCGGGACAAGATTCAGCAATTGAAGAACGTTTTCAGAATACTGATTGGAATGCTGGTACTACTGGTGTAAATATGGACTTAGGGGCTGACAAAGGCTGGGCTAAAAAAACTGTAACAGATATACTTAAAAGTAGTACTACGCCAGCTAACCCTAAAGATTTTAAATTAGAAAAGGTAGGCAAGTATTGGAGTATAGTATATCCTGATGGTACTACCATTGGTACAGGCCATAAAAATAAAAACTACGCACAGGGCCGTGGTAATATACTAGCAACTGCATTTGAAACTGCGGCACCGGGTGCAGATCTGTACAAGCAACAACAGGATATGTACCGTGAATACCTTTCAACAGATGTGTCTGAAGGTGTTACTTCTGATCTAGCAAACATCGAAGAGCAGTACAATGAAGCAACCACAAAGTACGATACTTTAAATTTAGAATTGTCTAGGTTGCAAGCACGGGCTGAAGCAAATCCAGATGATACATATCTTGCAGAATTAGTAGAAGCTAAAGGACAAGAAGTATCTGATAGTTACTTGCGGTTACAAGATCTCACACCACTATACCAAAAAAGTCGGCCTACTATTACGGATGAGATGACTGACAGGGCTGTTAATCCAGAACTTCCAGAGGGTGCGGAAATAGATCCAGAAAAGATTAAAGCTAGATCAAATCAGTTTATAGATGAAAAATCTGGGCAACTTAAAGGAAACATTAAAACAAGAGCAGCTACAGCCAGAGCAGAAACAGCAAAAGGTATAAAAGCAAAAGATGCAACTAGTTTTGAAGCAGAGGAATCTCGTGAAGGAGTTGATACAGCTTTGGAAGGATTGGATTCTACTCAAGTAGGGTTTGACGATTCTCGTGCTACTGTAGTCGCCGCAACACAAGATACTTCGGCAGTGTCAGATCTCAAAGCAGCACAAGGTACAGCTAGTGTCATTGACAGTCCTGTGCAACGAGACATACAGGATGGTGAGCTTGTTACTGGTTCTGCGGTTGATGCCCAAAAAGCTGCAGTGTTTACTGAGCAAGTACAGGCAGCACAAGCAGACCCCAGTGAAAAGACATCTGTAGCTTTTCAACTAGAACAGCTTATGAGTGACTTTGACGATGGTCAAACTCCAGCATGGGCAGCAGGTTCTATGAGGGCTGCAACGCAGAAGCTTGCACAACGTGGGTTGGGTGCTTCCAGTATGGCTGGTCAGGCTATCATTCAAGCTACTATGGAATCCGCATTGCCTATTGCAATGGCTGATGCCCAAACGCAGTCACAGTTTGAAGCAATGAACTTGTCAAATCGTCAGCAACGTGCTATGCTTGCAGCTGAACAACGTGCAAAGTTTATGGGTCAGGAGTTTGATCAAGAGTTTCAGACACGAGTTATCAATGCTAGTAAGATCAGTGACATTGCTAATATGAACTTCACCGCAGAGCAACAGGTACAACTTGAGAACTCTCGTGCTGTTAACACAATGAATTTGGCGAATGTAAATAATAGCCAAGCTATGGTACTTGCAGAAGCTTCTGCATTAGCTAACCTAGAAACTCAAAGCCTTAGCAATGTACAACAAGCTGCAGTTATGAATGCCCAGAACTTCCTCAACGTAAGTATGGCAGATGCCGACAGACAGCAACAAGTTGATATGTTTAAATCACAGCAGCAAGTACAGTCTATCTTTACGGACACCGCAGCAAAGAACGCAGCAAAACAATTTAATGCCAGTAGTGAGCAACAAAATAATCAGTTCTATGATAACTTGTCTAACACAACAAACATGTTTAATGCAGAACAAAGGAATGCTATAGCTAAATTTAATGCGGGTGAGAAAAACGCAATCAAAAAGTTTAATGCAGAATTGAAAAATCAACGTGAGCAATTCAATGCAAAGAATCAATTAGTTATAGATCAATCTAATGCTACGTGGCGTAGGGAAATTGCTACTGCAGATACCGCAGCCATCAATCGTGCTAACGAAATAAATGCCATAAACACATTGGACATTTCCAACACAGCTTACAACAATCTTTGGCAGATGTACGGCGATCAGATGGAATGGGCATGGACAAGTGCGGAAAATCAAGAAGCACGTTTAGCTTCCTACGCCGAGGCAGGTCTTTCTCTAGAGGAAACAAAGATGAGAATCGATGCACAGAGTAGTGGTAGTTTTGGTAAACTTATTAGCACCTTGCTTTTTACTCCTACAAATGTACTGTCGAATACTTTTGCTGGAAGTCTGATTAACTAAGAGGAGTAATAAATATGAGTATGTATAATACAAGTGCTGTTAGCTACGCAAAAGCCTTGAGCAATCTAAATAAACGCAAGAAAAACAAAGCCACCCCCGAGAAAAAGAGTGGGTTACTATCTCGTGTGATGTCACCAAGTCCTCGTTCTAAAGAAACAGAAAGTAAAGAACCTGCAGATATTGCACTAGATATCATGGAAGAAATTCGTAAGTATAGGAACCTATAATAATGTCACAAGACTATAGATCAAGTTTCAGTGCTCCTATACCGGGGCAAAGTTTAACCGCAGAGCTAGGTGAACGTCCTTGGCAACATCCCCCACAGTACCCAACAGTAGAACGTGCTGCAGAATACTATGCTGAACGTATCCTAAACATGACAGCACGGGATCAGTTAGTAGAAGTTATGGAGTCCGGCATTCCCTTGACTACTATAGCCAACGCCCTGCAGGGAGGCTCTGTGATGGAGGGTAAGCACACAATTGATGTGGGTATCCTTATGATGCCTATCATCGTTGAGATGCTCTCCTACGTGGGTGACGAAGAAGAAGCAGATTATGTGGTAGGTATTGAGCCTGAACAAAGAGACACTGATAAATTCAGTAGTTCAGCTATCAGTAAAGTGCTACGTGAGATGAAGGATGATTTGGCAAATGAAGATGGCGTAGAAGAAATGCCAATGGAGCCAGATGAAGAAGTAGAACCTGCACCTGCAGGATTGATGGCGAGGAGATAACAATGGCGTTTAATTTTGGGGCGTTTATCGGTGGGGCTTCTGAGAACTTGGTTGAAATGATCAAGACTAAAGAAGCACAGATGTACAAAGAAGATCAAGACGAAAAAGAAATTAAACGTAGGGCACGTATGGCTGCTGTTACTCAACGTAGGGCTGATGAAAAAGAAGCAAGAGAAATTGCTGAAGGATTGAGCCTGTTCTACACTAAAGAACAAGTAGGCGACATCTTGTCTAAGGGTAAAACTGCAGGTGGTTATGCACTAAAGTACGCACAAACTATGTCTGAAAAAGGATATGATCCTTCGGCTGGTTACTCCATGCCTAAAGCTGAAGTACAGAGTGAGCTTGCATTTGACATAGATGATCCCCGTGGCTCTCAGATTAGCCCACAGATGGCTGCTATTGAGTCAGGTGAGGTAGAGGCAAAGGTAGCTCAATCAGAGGGTGCACCTTTTGTTTCTCGATTCACTGCGCCACCTACAGAAAAAGATGTAACTAAAGCCAAAACGTATGAAGCACGTTTAGTTGAACTGGATTCAATGCGCACGAATGCCACAGACCCTGCCAAACGTGAAAATCTGGATGCAGTATATCAGCAGACACTAGAATATCAGCAGACACTAGAACAATATAAACAATTTAAGTCAAGCTTAGATGGGGATGGTACGGATTCTGGGACATTAGACTTTAGTAAGCAAAGTCGGGATAGCTTTGTGGATAATGAGATTCAAAGGACATTTGAATTAGAGGGCTTGGCGGAAAAAGACATTACTGGAAAAATTAAACTTGTGCAAACAGGTAATGAAGCAAATGCCTTTGCCTTGAGATACCGTGCACATAGAAATCTAGTAACTCAATATGGAGATACGAAAGATACAACATTTAAAACTATGATTGCAAATGTTAAAAACTCTACGGACGCATCTGTTGAGGCTTACAAACAATCTGTTTTACAAACAATCTGTTTACCGTTCCCATCTAGGAGCCGCCCGTGCAGCTTCAGACAATGACGCATCTATATCTGGGGCAGATGCTTCTAGTGCAAGAAAATTTAAAGCACTTCCCAGTGAAGGTAGGACACGAGAGCAAGTGCAACAAGAGGCTTCTGAAGGAATGTTCAAGCAAAATGATGTTGTTGCGTACACAGACGAACAAGGCAACACTAAATTAGCACTAATAAGTGACTTAGGCGTATTGTACTAATGGCAGATTTTGTTCCCTTTGCTAGTAAGCTCGCATCTAAAGAGGAAGAAGACAACGGAGTAACGTTTGTACCTTTCTCCGCCTCCCTTCCTAAAACACAGCCTACGGTGGAACAACCTCTGCCGCAGGAGGACTATACCACAGAACAGAATACTACCTATGTAGCAGACATTGATGCACCTACTATGGGGCAGCAAACTTCTGAAGCAGAGATTCAAACGAATGAAATGCTTGACCAAGCTAAGGCAGACGAAAGTTATGAAGACCCACGCCTTAAAGCAGCAATTATAGAGGCTCGTAAAAATTATGCGGATCGTGACAAAGGTGTACGTGCAGAAAAAGAATACTATGAAGGGTTGGCTGCACAGTATGGTAATAAAGAAGCAATTAAAAGACAAGATGATTTAATTGACTTATCTGATAACGAAACAAAGATACAAGAAGAAGCAGAAATTATTCGTACATATATGAGCAGTACGGAAAATCCAATTCACAGAAAACTAATTGATGAGTTGTTAGATAAAGGATACGGTACTGATACAATATCCAGACTAATAACTGGAGCTGAATTGACACCAGTTTTAGGTACTGCAATGGCTATTGAAGAACTAGATGATGATTTAGCTTTAGCTAAAAACCTTTGGAACGAAGGAAGTTTAGTTGATAAAGGAATAGCAGTGGGTTTCGGGTTGATAACTGGTGCGGAATTAATAGGTACTGCGGTAGTTGGTGGTAAATTAGCTTCAAGAGGTGTTCAACTTCTTACTGGAACCAACGTCAAGAAGATGGCACGTGCTAAACTAAACGCCAAGGGTGCAGCTGCAGCTGAAACAGAAGTTGCCAAGACTGCGGCTGCAGAAGCCAAGAAAGTTGCTGAAGCTAATAAAGCCACACAACAATCTTTAATTGAAGCTTTTGAAACACGGACAGGTAAGACAATTTCTACAGGAGAATCTGGGAATAAGGTTATAGATACAGAACTGGTACGCCAAGAAGGTATAAAAACATCTGAAGAGATAATGAATTATAAAAACAAGCCTATAAAGAGTACATTAGAAGAAGGTATACTTGATCAGTCGGCTCAGTTTGCACATTTAACAGATGATCCAGAAGTACTAATGTCTCCCCTGCTAAAGCCAGAAAAGTTTGATGCTATTGTGGCTGTTGCGTCAGACCTAAAAAAAGCAAACCCTGAAGCATTTGGTAAGAACGAAACAATCATTGATGACTTGTTTGAGTTAACTGTCAATGAAGACCTGCTTGCATCAGATACCCTCACAGATATGCTCACAAAGTACAACATCTCATTTGATGATTATGTTTTGACTGTTGTTGGTTCCGGTTCTGAGGCTGGTAAAATACTTAACAAACTATCACAGATAGCAAGAGCACGTCCTGCAGGTGCAGGAAAAGCAGCCAAAGAGAATGCAGCTAAAAATGCTGCAGGAGATATCCGTAAAACTGTTATGCGAATTGAAAATGTTCGCCGTGGTGGGTTGGTTTCTCAGGTTGCTACTGCATCTCGTAACCTTACATCCGGTGCTATTCGTGCGCCTATGGAGAGCTTAGGCAATGTGATGGACGAGTCTCTTTATAGACTATCAACTGGCAATAAGACAGGTGCTATTGGTGCTATATTTGATGGGGACGTTTGGACGGATAGCTTTCGTCAGATGAAGTATATGTTCCGTAATCCCATTGAGGCTAAACGATACACTGATATACTTCTAAAACGCCCAGAGCTTGGGGATCAATTTGATCGTATGTTTAATAACATCAATGAGATTCAAGCATTGACGGGTAGAGGTAAGGGTGGCGCAGTTGTACACTGATATACTTCTAAAACGCCCAGAGCTTGGGGATCAATTTGATCGTATGTTTAATAACATCAATGAGATTCAAGCATTGACGGGTAGAGGTAAGGGTGGCGCAGTTGACACTGTACTATCTGCTTTAGAAGACGGTGTGGATATACTAAACACACCTAACCGTATGCAGGAATATTTAATTCGTAGAGGTGCTTTCTTCGGGGAGCTTGAACGTTTGTCACGGCGTGAATGGGACATCGACCTTATTGATGCACTAAACCAAGGTAAGGTTCGTGACCTACTTAACGATGCTTCTTCTGTACGTCCTGCAGGTACTCGCAGCTTTATGGACTTGGTTGACGATAGTGTTAATAAAGCATTAGATATTACTTATGCTAAACAACCAGATATACCTGTATTCCAAAGTACTGCAAGCTTCATTGTACGTAATGGATTAACTACTGTAATGCCCTTCCCACGATTTATGTTTAACAGTATGGAATTGTTGGGTCAGTATGCTGGTGGTGCATCTATACCTATTACACGTAAGATGGCAAGCCTTGTCTCTAAAGGACAACGTGGCCCACTAACAGCTAAAGATCGTCAACGTATTCAACGTAACATCTTAGGTTGGTCTGCTATCGGTGCTGCGTATCAGTATCGTACTAGTGAAGATGCTAATGCAGACTATAAAATGGTCACTACTTCTGACGATGCGATGTTAGATACTACACCACAGTATCCACTACGTCAGTTCCTGTACCTTGGTGAAGCAACTAAACGTGCTATGGATGGTACACTAGGCGACTGGTTTGATGTTCGTGAGTTCCAAGACACATTCTTAGGTGTAAACTTCCGTACTGGTGTGGGCAATGTTTTCTTAGAAGAGGTTGCGGATCTTGCAACTGGCCTTGATCTGACAGCTGAAGAAACTACAGCTAAAGCACTAGGTGGTGCACTGGGTCAATACCTTTCTACTTGGGCGGTACCTTTCGGACAGGTGATTGAATCACAACGTGCCGCAGGTCTACGTGGTACAGCATACAAAGATGTACGTGAAGACCCTGATCTAGGGTTCTGGTCAACCCTTGGCAACGAAGTAAAACGTCCATTTGATCAACGTGGATTTACCCTGAGTGCAGAAGAGGAAGCTGCGTTACCGGAACGTGAATTCTTATATGCGGAAGACGGTACGAAAGATCGTACTAATGTGCTGTCTCGTGTTATCTTTGGTCTTAACTTCCAAGAGAAGGATGCCAAGTACGGAGAGTACCTGAAGAGTAAGGGTATGCAGGAATGGGAGCTTGGTAGTAAGTCACGTGTCCCAAGCATTCAACGTGCCGAAAACAAAGAACTACGCAAACATATCCCAACTATCGTAGCTATAGCAGAGTCTATGGAAGGATACGTACGTGACGCATATCAAACTAAGTCACTAGAGTTTAAAGAAAAGATCACAGAAAATCAGTATGTAAATTCTGAAATTGTACCTCTGATTAAATCGCAGGTTTCCAACCTAAAGAGCCAGCTTCGTGAATCTGGTATGGAGTACATGTCAGGTGATCCTTACTTGATTGCCCAGACGAAGTATAGGCGTATGTCTCCCGACTTCCGTAAGTATGCAACTGTTAAGTTCATAGAGGAGAACGGTAGATCACCAGATGGCTCAAGTACAGATGACTTACAACAAATGATAATGTTGGGCAAGGCTTACAAAGAAGCAATAAGATAAGAAAAGGGGGCAATTAAGCCCCCTCTTTTTTTACCTAGTATCTCCACTCCCACCGATTGTACCTGCTTTTTTCCT
>Ga0208434_1000762_pt1 | contig 14387 bp, 10 predicted proteins | sample 13_taG_FD_184086 | JGI IMG/M metagenome (GOLD analysis project Ga0208434, IMG submission 184086) | Marine viral communities from the Subarctic Pacific Ocean - 13_ETSP_OMZ_AT15268 metaG (SPAdes) (version 2) | ecosystem: Environmental > Aquatic > Marine > Oceanic | place: Pacific Ocean | collected... | reverse complement strand
GATAGACTATGCCGTTACTCGTAACAAGTGTACCGAACCTTGTCCAAGGCATATCGCAACAGCCCGACAACTTAAGGTATCCCGGTCAAAGTGATGAGCAGATAAATGCTTGGTCTACTGTTGTGGAGGGTTTAGTGAAGAGACCTAACACTGAGTATGTAAAGAATGTAGATGCGACAGCACCCGGTGATAACTTGTTTACACACTTTGTTAAGAGAGAGGAGACTAACAAGTATGTACTGAAGATGTCGATGAACGGTGCTACTCCTGTACTCAGTGCTACAAATACAGAGACAGGTTACGATCTTCCTGTTAGTCCTTCTACTATAGCTACTAATTACCTAAGTAATATAACAAACCCTAGACAAGATGTTAAAGCACTGACTGTTGCTGACTATACATTCCTTGTTAATAAGAAGCGGGTAGTAGCAGTAAATGACAGTGAAGAGACTCTTACATCCGTACCTGATAAAGAAGCTTTAATAGCTGTTAAGCTTGGAGACTACTCTAAAACATATACGGTTGATATTGATACATTACTTCCTGTTTATGATAACAGCGTGTCGTGGCACAATAGTCATTACGATCCTACGAACGGTGTAACTGATGTAGTAGATGCCTCTTACAAGTCAGGGCCTTCTTCCGACGGTGCTAATGCAGACACTCAGGTTATAGCTAGGCATTTAAAAGATATTATACAGAAGTTTATAGACGCTGCTTCTACTGCTACTGCTCAAGCTGTTAACGATGTGTCTGTTACAGGTGGTCAGTTCACTGGTATAGAAGCTAGAAATACAAACACCGTAGCTCCTGCTAATGCAACATGGGTAAATGGTGATGTTGCTTACAAAATAGAATTTACCATTGACCAACCCACTACAGGAGCTACTGGAGCAAAAGGATATATACTTACAAACTCTAGTGGTAACATTACAGATGTTGTGTTAACGCACCAAGGTAGTAAGTATGACTCAAATGTAAGCCCCGGTACAGGACACCCGCTGGTTTATACGATTAAGATATACGCAGCAACTAAAACGTTTACTGAATATCACAACCCCGTTAGGTTTAATCCCACACTTGGGTATAGTTATGGTGGTTATTCATCTTATAACTTGTCGCTTTCTCCTTGGAATTTATCCCAAACGGTAACAGCGTCAAACGCTGCTTCTTTAGGGTATGTGTTTCCAGCCTTTACTTCTATTATACCTAATGCAGCGGGTTCTTCTTTAAAAGTAGACCACAAAGGTAGTCTAATCAGGGTTAAAACTGTAAACAATGTAGCACACAACGGTTCCTTTTATACAATGTTAAAGGAGCACACAGCTGTACAAGCGGATAACGAACCGGGTGTAGGTACTGATTGGAGAGAGTATTGGGAAGAAGATGCGACTATAACAAACGCTAAGGCGTGGCTAGACGGTAGTCGTTATATATTATCTGACTTTAGAGTTAATGTAGCAGATGGTTTAAGTAACCAAGGGTTAGGTGTTATCTATAAAGAAGTTACATCTATAACAGATTTACCATCTTCTTGCTTTGAAGGCTTTAAAGTAAAAGTAATAGGAGATGCTGAATTAGCTCAAGACGATTACTATGTACAATTTAAAACAAAAGACAATGAAGAGTACGGAGAAGGTACTTGGGTAGAGACAGCAGGATGGTATTCTGATAATGCTTCTACTTCTTTTCCTCAAGGCTTACCTACTGTCTTAGACAACAACACCATGCCTATTGTTTTAAAACCTGTGTTTGGTGATGAAAGCTTAGGACAAGACTCTAAAAAGATTTACAGTTTTAAAGCACAAACCCCTTTAGAGGATTCAGATAAATTAGCAGCTTCTCCGGGTTGGGGAGGTCGTCAAGCAGGTGATGATAATACTAACCCTTTCCCTTCTTTTACAGGTACTACTATTAACGACATCTTCTTCTTTAAGAACCGCTTAGGCATTCTTACAGATGACAACATTATCTTTAGTGAAGCAGATGAATACTTTAACTTCTTCCGTACTACTACTCAGCAACTGCTTGATTCTGCTCCTATAGATGTAGGTATCAGTCACACAAAAGTAGCACAACTGCAACACGCTCTACCATTCCAAGAGAAGCTTATGTTATTTAGTAGGCAGTCTCAGTTTGTGTTGAGAGGCGGAGACTTGTTGACTCCTAAGACTGTAAGTATATCACCTGTTACAGAGTACGACATATCAGACAATATAGACCCTGTTGCTCTAGGTAACTACATATACTTCCCATTTAAGCGTGATGCGTTTGAGGGGATGTATGAATACTTTGTTGATAACAATACTGAGGTGTTTGAAGCTAATGAGATAACAGCACAAGTGCCTAAGCTTATATCTTCTGACATTACACACCTTGTAGGTACAGCAGCTGAGAACATGATCGTAGCTAAGTCGGGCACTGATGACTACACATTGTTTGTTTACAAGTACTACTGGCAGAACAAAGAGAAGATCCAGAGTGCTTGGATGAAGTTTACATACAGCCGTAAGATACGAGGCTTTGACTTTATAGACTCAGACTTAGTGTTGTTAACAGAAGACGGGCAGGGCTTACACCTAGAGAAAGCTACGATGGAGAACGGACTTGTTGACGACGGTTTATCTTACAGGTTGTATCTTGATAGCAGGTTGGACAGTAGTTCTGCGGATGTTTGGAATAGTATTACCGAAACTTGGGAGACATACGACGAGCCTTGGGGTGACGGTTTAGTAGCTACTTATGACGCTGCTTCTAAGACTACTACTATTACTGGGTTTCCTTATGATCCTGTTGATGTGCAAATATACACAAAAGGTGGCACACTTAAACAGTTTACTAGAACATCATCTACATCAGGTACAGTAAGCGGTGATCTATCTTTTACTCCTTTCTTTGCTGGCATCCCGTACAATATGTTGTACAGGTTCTCCAATCAGATACTTAAGCAACCAACAGAGCGAGGAGGACGCAGTGCTTCTGACTACACTTTTCAAACGATTCGTAACGCTAGTATTGAATACGCAGATACCGGACACTTTACTGTGGAGGTTACATCACGATTCCGAGATACATACAAGTACCCCTACAACCCAGCGTTGCTTGCTTCTATCTCCACTCTTAACGACTTTACACCTGAGAGCGGTCACTTTAGATTTGCAGTACAAGCTCAACCTAATGAAGCAACCATTGAAATAAAAAGCGATTCAGCCTTGCCTTGTAAGCTAGTAGCTGCAGAGTTTGAGTCCATGGTTATACCGAGAGCTAAAAGATATGGAAGTTAGAGTAGAGCAAGCACAGCCTGATATGGATGCCTTTGACTTGTACGACGATATGAGAGAGGCAGACATGATTGAATGTATCGGTCTTATGCACCACCCTAAAGATGCAATCGTTGATTCCTTTGTATCGTCTTGTAAGTGCTACAGTGTACGAAGTGAGGAAGGGTTGCACTGCTGTTTTGGTGTCAGTCGTAGAGAAGACAATGTAGGAGTAGTGTGGTTGCTTGGTACTAGACAACTGCCAAAGATTCGTAAGTTCTTTTTGAAGCACTCTAAGCAATATGTTGATGAGTTATTGGAAGGCTTTGACTACTTAACAAATGTTGTAATGAAGACAAACTACCTTAGTTATAGGTGGTTGAAGTGGTTGGGTGCTGAGTTTAACGATTGCCAACTTGATGGTTATCAGTCATTTATATTAAGGAGTAAGTAACGATATGTGTATACCAGCAGGAGTTATGGCGGGGCTTGCAGTGGCCTCTGGAGGTGCTCAAATGATAGCACAGCGTCAGCAGTACAAACAACAAATGGCGATGGCTGCACAAGCTGCTGCTTTACAACAACAACAAACAGCAAAACAAACAACAGCTGAAAAAATCAGGCAAGCCCAAGAAAGAGAGTCAGAAGCTCGGAGAGCAATTCAAGAGGATTTAGAGCAAGCTAAAAGAGCTGCAACAGAAGTAGTTGCTCAAAGTGAATCAGGTGCTACATCAAAAGCTGCCTTAGATGACCAATACGCACAATACGGTTTCTTAAGAGAGGCACGGGCTGCACAAATGAAACGTAATGAATTAGGGTACGGTATGGCGTTAGAAGAGATAGACTTTCGTGGTCAAATGGAACAAGCTCGTATTGCACGGTCAAGACCAACTCGTCCTTCTTTAGGTCTCGGTTTACTATCAACAGCTCTTAGTGCTGCCACCACTTATAAAACATTTTCAGAAGCATGACATTGAAGAAGAAAGTAGTAGTTGAAGGGTTAGGACGAGTAACACAACCTTTACGCACTACGGTTCCTAGTGGTTATGGGCAGACTCCTATTCAAGTAGAGAAAGCAACACCTTGGCAAGAAACAGGTATAGGTAAGTTGTCACAAGCTTTAGGTCTGGGTGTTCAGATTGCTGGGCAAGTAAAACAAATAGGCGACATAAAAGAAGAGGAAGCTATACGAGATTTAGTTAATAAACCTGCTGAAGAAATAGATAAAGCGTTAAGCAATAATAGAGGACAATTTGATAAAGCTCAGAGAAACGGATTAATACCTTTTGGTGGTAACCCTTGGAATCAGGAGCGAGTACAGAAAGCTAGTGGTGCGTTATTAGGTGATACATTTGAGGTAAAACTGCAAGAGGCTCTTACTAAAGCTCCTTACGACTCAGATGTTGATGGTATTGTAAACGAAGTCATAGCTGAAATGAGCGAAGAGCACAGCAGGTTGTCAACACCAGCAGCTCACGACGGTTTCAGGGAGGCTATTAAAAATACTGTACATCAGTACAAACTTCGATATAACGCTGGTAAAAACGCTCAAAAGAAAAACATCTTATTAACAGCAGGTAAGTCAGAACTTGTTAGTGCTTTTACTGCTTATACTATAAGGAACGAGCAAGGAGAAGAAGAAGAAGTTACAGATGTAACTAAAGCGGCTAACTGGTGGAAGGAGAACGAAGGAGCTTTGTTACCACAAGAGAAGTTGAAACTGATTAAGGAAGTAGGAATAACATTAGCTGAAAAGGATTCCGACGAAGCTCGCAAGTGGGTTCAATGGGCTGGAGGTCACTTGAAGATAGGTACTGCTTTGATGGGTGATCCTACGCAAACAGAAGACGATGTCTTTGGTGCGTTTTCTTCGGAGGTAGCTGACTTATACAGCATGATAGATCAGATAGAGGCTAGGAACGAAGGGAAAGCTAAGGGAGATGCTAATTTGTTGTTGACTGAAATTGACGCAAAAGTAACAGCCGACATTCTTGCACTTTCTTCGGGAAACATCCCTAAAGATGCGGAAGGCAATTTATTGGATACTAAAGATAAGATTAGAGATTACTATATAAAAGAAGCCCAAGCTAGTGATAATATATATGTTCAAGGTTCTAGCGGTATAGCAGCAATTCAAAAAGCTATTGAAGTGGCAGAGCTTCCTCCTGAAGAACATCTTTCTAGATTAAAACAAAACGTTGACCAGTTATACAATAGAAGTACTGGACATAAGACGTTTGGTGAATTGTTAAATGACACAGATGAAACTATTAGTAATACGTTTTTACTTAGTCAGGAGGATTTTCTATACGAAGGTAAACCTACTGAAGAGGGTCGTAAAGCACTTATAGGTTTACAGAATTTAGCGAACTCAGTAAGACAAGAAATAGCTAATGAGAGAATGGATAAACTGATGGAGTTAAGTTCAGGCTCTTATATTCCTTTTGGCTCCGAGGAAGTTAAAACTAGCTCTAACTTACAAGGTGTTGTTGCTAAAGACATGAGAGCTTGGGATAAACATTTTAGTAACGAATATAAGAAAAGGTATAGCGAAAGGTTAAAGGATTATAATAAAAAAGTTTTAGCTGCAAAAGCTGTAGAAGATGCTGCACCTACTGGTTCTTATATTGAGCCTAATGTCTCTCTAGATGAAAAAACTTCAGCCTTTTATGAACCTAATAACTTTTACGATTTAGAGGAAGCGGTACGAGAGGGTAATTTTAAAAAATCTAAAAAGATAGCGGAAGAATTAAGGGAGTCAAGAGGAGTTGGGATTGAAGGAGCTGTAGGTCTAGGTATAGGTTATAGCCCTGCTGCACAAAGTAGAGACTTAGTAAAAGAACGTATATTAAAACTTAGAGGAGCAGAAACCAGTCTTATCGAAAAAGATAAAATAAGGCGTGAACTTTTACTGTATGGAATAGCGACTGAAGGTGTTAACTTATACAACGCTGATTCTATAAAAAGAGGAAGCATCAATATAGCAGATACTGAAATTAAAATAGAAGATAAAGAAGCTCTGCAGGACTTAGCTTTAGTGTATCCACTGATAAGTAAAAAACGCCTACAAGAACTTGCAACACAAAAAGACCCACCAGCTGCTGATATTTTTGAATTGTATAATGCGTTATTTGGTACAAACTTGCAGGAAGGAGTAGAAGCTGACGACTTGCAAGTAGAAGCGTTTATAAAACAGACAAAGAAACTTTACGAATAAATATGAAGCTAGATAATTTTGATTTTAATCCTGTAGAAGATAAAGAGTTAGGTCTTGATGACTACGCTATGGATTTACTGGCTGCACCTGTACGGGGTCTTGAAGGTTTGGCTCGCAGTGCTTATGATTTAGGGGATTTTTTAGCTTTTGATGCTTTACCTGATTTAGACGAGGAACGTATTTTTGGTAAGTCAGCGACAATGCCGGGAATGATTCTAGAAGGTATTACGCAGTTTGCTGTTCCTTTCGGTGCTATAGGTGCAGGAGTAAAGGCAGCAGGAGCAGCTGCACGTGTAGGTAAACTTGGAGGGGTCGCAGGAAAAACAGCTAAAGCTCTCACTAAAACAAGAAAGAAGTTAAGCTTTAAAGGTGATTTAGCTGTAGGGGCTGCTGCTGATGTTATAGCTTTTGATGGACAAGAAGAAAGGTTATCTAATCTAATACAACAATTTCCCGAATTACAAAACCCAGTAACAGAATACTTAGCTGCTTCTCCTGATGACTCTGAAGCGTTAGGCCGAGCTAAGAACGCTATTGAGGGACTAATACTGGGTGGTGTTATAGGAACTGTAGGTGCTGTCGCTACGCCTATGTTCAGGTCGTTTATTGCGGGTCTTGATGCTATTAAAACAAGAAACACTGAACTCGATAAAGGTGCTACTAGACAAGATGCTACAATTACAGCTGTGTTACAACACCAAGACACTACCAAAGATATTAGGTTAGACGAAGAGTTTGCTTTTGAAAGAAGAAAAGATGCAGATGAATTTGATGAATTGTTTAGGGAAGTAGGAGGAGAGCCTGAAGAAGTACCACAGGTTGATTTAAGAACAATTAACTGGGACACTATAGAAATTGATGAAATAGCAGCTGCTGCACCATCGATGACTAGAGAAGAAGCCGAAGCTATACAAGCAGGAGGTATATTAGACTTTCAAGACGAGACCGCTAAGACGATTGTTAAGCACTATAAGATGCCGGGTGGTAGCTTTAAAACAATTATATTAGATAGAAACAATCCGTCTCGTATTTACGACGCTACTAATTATGTAGATATGTTAGCGGATAAAGGTGCTCCTAGAGTAAGGTTAGCTGACTTAGATCAAAAGTTTGGTGGCATAAACGAGTCGATGAAGAAAGACTTCTACCAAAAAACTTTAGTAGATGAAGTAGGCACGAGGATGGACTCGGATGCTCCTATGACTGCTAGGCAAGTGTTAGAAGACATACAAGGACGCACAGGTGGTTTGCTTAACGACTACGATCCTATTGTTAAAAAGCTTTTAGCGTTGGGTGAAGATACAGGCATTGATGTAAAGTTGGAGCTAAGGTCAAAAGCTAAAGATTTACCAAAAGTATTAAAGAGAGGATCGTTCTACGACCCAGAAAAAAGACGTATTGTTATAGACGACGAAGCTCTTAGCGTTAAAACTAACCCTGTATACAATGTATTACACGAAGCGACACACGCTGTAACAGTAGATAACGCTGTTAAACATTACGACAGAAGTGCTTTTAATAAGATTGATGTAAATAATATAGCAGGTAGAGCTGCTGTTGTTGACGCTGCTTTAAAACAAACTGATGTACCTAAACCTGTAGCAGAGATGTTACGGATGTTTAAGAAGGTTGATGCTATGCGGGACGAGATAGCAGATAAAGGTAAAATTATTGGAGCAGACGGAAAGCCTGACTTGTACTGGATAAAGAACCCGCAAGAGTTTATGTCTTTTGCTTTTTCTGACCCACAAGTACAACAAGCATTAAAGGGTATTCAATATACTCCGAAGATGACAATGTGGCAGAAGTTTGTTAATACAGTTAAAAGTTTATTTGGTAGAGGTGTAAGCACTGACTTAATGGATAACATCGTTAGTCGTGTAGGTGAGATTTCAGAAATGAAACTTCCTACTCAAAGAGGCAGAGGTGTTTCTATGATGCCTGAAGCGTTTCACGGAACTCCTCACATCTTTAAACCTAAACCTGATGCTCCTTTTGGGGAGTTTATGAAATCTAAGATAGGAACAGGTGAAGGTCGCCAAGCTTTTGGACATGGGTTTTACGTAGCTGAAGCAGAAGGAGTAGCTCGGCATTATTATATCGGACAAACATTGCAACATTTATTGAATGATATAGAGAAGTCTTCAGGAGCACTAAATTATTTGTTAGCAAGGGATAAAATTGGCGACATCACGGACTTAATTGACGAGGTTATAGAGACTGGAGGAGCTACCGATTTTATTAAAAGAAGTTATGATGAGGGAGAATCTTATGTTGATACTGATCGTCTTAATTTTAAACTTGAAAAACGAAAAATAGATTTTTTAAAAGCGGTAAGAGAAGACGATTATTTGGGATTCGACAATCCTATAGACGGTATACTACACGCTATAGAAGATTCTCAAGGAAAAGGCCCCGGTAATTATGATCTATCCCCAGCCACTAGAAAAGCTGCTAAAGAATTAGGTCGTTTATATAAAATAGATGTAGCACCTAGCGAAGATAAGTTTTTGCCGTTGGACAAGACAGTAATGCAAATGCCCAAGGAAATGCAGAAGCTGATAAGATTTGCATTTAAAGAAATATCAGAAGTTGACCCTGATTTTCCAAAACATATATTAACGGAGGATGAAAAATTCAACTTAATGACAGGATTTAAAGTCTATGACACTTTAGTTGATTCAAAAGTAATAGGTAGTCCTGAAGCTGCTTCTGACTTTCTTTTTGAAATAGGTATACCGGGAAACCGATACTTACAAGGAGGAAAAGCAAGGAAAGCAGGAGAAGGGAAATACAATTATGTAGTGTTTAGTGAGAAAGATTTAAAAGTTACAGATACTGTTGAGTTTTCACCGACAGGCAAGGAAGCTAGAGGAGAGTTTAAAGCTGATGATACTTTTATAGATGACATTGTTGAAGATATAGATGTTACTTCTTTTATGGTAGGAGGTAAGCAATCTATCTCAGGCGTGTTAAAGAGTTTAAGTAAATTGAAGCTACCTGAAGGTTTACAGACAGGTGAGCTTGTAGCTATACAAGAAAAGCTTGCTGATAAAATATTTAAAGAAGCTTCAAAGAATCCAAAGCTCACTGAAGAATTACTAGACGAAGGTGTTGTTAATGAAATGGCTGACGCTGTTGGAGCGGATGGTAAGTTCTTTGATGGTATTATACAAGCTGCTAAAAAAGATAAAACACAGTTGTTTAGGATTGCTTCTAGGATGAAGACTTTAGAGCATATGCTTACAGCTAACGGTGCTGAGATTATAGACATTGCTGAACAATACAAAGCAGGTAGAAACAAACTTGGCGAGGAGGAGTTGGAAATACTAGAAGCTCGTCTTAAGGGTGCGTTAGAGCAACAGCTTATTATACAGTCCAACCATTCAAGTATAGCCAGTGGTTTTGGTAAAGGTCTTAAAGCGAGACAAATGGGTGTAAAGGTAGGATTAAGTCCTAACGAATTATCTAACGCTAAACTTAGACAAGAATACTTACAGCGACGAGGAGGTATGACAACCGACCAAATGGTAGAGAGCATAATGCTTGCTGCTTCAGGTAAAGGAGACTCAATGTGGAATGCTATCATATCCATGAATAAAGTAATTCGTGGTAGTGAGGGTGGTAAGATGATGAACATGGTAGAGGAGTATTATAAAAACTCGCTCATGTCTGCTCCTAGTTCCCTTACTCTTAATTTTATGGGGCCGAGTATTGCTGTTGGTATTAAAAACTTTGAGCGTTATGTCGGTGGTTGGATGGGAATGCCAAAGGAAGCACGCCAAGCTGTAGTAAACTCTTGGTCTCAAGCTAAACAGTGCCAAGACCTTGTAAAATTTTTCTTGAAAGCTTGGAAGAGCGGAGACCAATTTATTGGTGAGTCAGGTAATGCTTTTGTTGAACAAGCAGGTAAAGGTGCAATGAGTTCTGCTATAACAGGTCAAAACATAGAATCTTCTATTAACAAAGCACGAGAGTTTGCAGGTAAAGGGACAGTTGAGTTAAGTGACGCTATTAAAGGTTTCATTGATCACTTTGGCAACTTGATACGTTTTCCAAATAGATTTAACTCAACATCTGACCAAATGTTTAAATTTGCGGAATACCGTATGCGAGCACACGCAAACTTATGGCTTAGAGCTACGGACATGGGTTTAACAGACCCTAAAGATATAGCTGAATATATAGACAAAAGTTTAAATGTATTACTTACACGCTCAAATCGTACATTCTCAAAAGCTAATTTGATTAGAGAAGCAGAAGCTCAGTTTAAAAACTTGCCACCTGTAGAGCGTGAAAAAGCTGTGTATGATTATGTGAGTAACGCAGAAAAAGAAGCAGTACAAAAAGCTAGAGAGTTAGGTTTAGTTAAGCAAGAAGGCGAAGAGTTTCAGGCTCTGCAAGAGTTAGCTCGTGATTGGGTTGATCCTAATATCAGTGCTGCTGAAGATGTGACTTTTACGAAAGAGTTAGGGCCGCTTATGCAAAAGGTGCAAGACCTTGTCAAAGGTTCTCGTATTGGTTTTATAGTTGCTCCTTTTGTGCGTACTCCTACAAACATATTAAAGTTTTCTTTTGCGAGAACATTAGCTCCAGCTGCAGCTCTTAAAGACGCTGCTATGATGGCTATATCTCCTACATACAGTAAGCGTATAGAAGCATTAAGCAACGGTCAGCCCGGTTTAGAGAATGCTAGAAAAACTTTATTAGAACAGATGCACGCTGTTAACCCCGATGGTTCTCCTGATGTTATAGCTAGAGCAGAAGCAAGGGGTAGACTCGCAACAGGTACTTTGTTAAATACTGCGTTAGCTTCTACTGTTTATTACTTAGGGGATCGTGTAAATGGAGGAGGCCCTAAAGATTTTAAACAACGTCAAGCGTGGCAAGCTGCTGGCAATATGCCTTACAGTGTAAAGGTAAGAGATACATGGGTAAGTTACCAAAGACTTGACCCTATTGCTACAATGGTTGGAGTCTATGCTGATTTTAAAGATTTAATGGAAGACGGTAAAATGCACAGCATTGATGATAGTGACTTTGAGAAATTTGTTGCTGCTTCCACTTTAGTTTTTACTAGGAACGCTACTAATAAATCTTACTTAACGGGTGTTGATAAGTTCTTCCGTATGATTTTTGACCCAGACTCGACAAGTGCAGGTGAAACAATTGGTTCTATGATCGGTGGTTTTGTTCCTAACATTTTAAGTAAAGGTCAATCTATAACAGGAGATCAGGAATTAAAAGAAATTAGAGGAATGGCTGATGCTATCCTTAAAAGATTCCCCGGTACTAACTTAGATTTAAAACGTAATCCATTAGGTGAGCCTGTTGTACAAGAGTACTTTGAAGGTGTTGCGGGTGTATTAAACCCTGCTAATCCTATGATGTGGGGAAGTGCGAAAGACGATCCTGTGTTGTTAGAAATGGCTAATGTAGGACATGGTTTTTCTTCTCCTTCTGTTAAGATTGAAGGTATTATTGATTTAACTGATTTCCAAGGTAGCAACAAAAGAAGTGCTTATGATCGGTGGTTAGAACTACAAGGTAAAGTAAAAATAAACAACAGAACACTTAGGCAGACCTTACTTAAATTGATCAACTCAAAACAATATCAAGCTTTGAGCACGGAAACATACAGTGGTTTACCCAGTCCTCGTGTTGATTTTATTCGTAGAGTTTTAAGCAGGTTTAGAAGTAAAGCTAAAATGGAAATGTTAAACGAGTTTCCTGAAGTTAAACAACAACTAGACGTAGTAAAAAAAGCAAAGAAAGCAGGTAGACCGCAGGATGTGCTTGAACTACTCCAATAATAGACAATAATATAATATCATGGCTATCACTTTCCAAGACCACCCAGCGTCAGCTTCTCAAACAGAATTTGCTTTTAACTTTCCATACTTAGAAGATGAACACGTTACAGTGTTTGTAGACGGAGTGCAGAAGACTCTTACTACTGATTTCACTATTCAAACATCTCCTACTAAAAAGGTAATACTTAACACACCCGCTACAGGTGGAGAGATCGTTAGAGTGCGACGCATATCAGCACCTGCTGTTGACCTTGTAGATTTCGTAAACGGTTCTGTATTAACGGAATCTGAACTTGATAGGGCTTACTTACACAACCGTTATCTTGCTGAAGAAAGCTCAGAGCAGAACGATGTATCTATGCGTTTAACTGCTGGAGCTGTAGGTTGGGATGGGCTAACTAAACGAATACTTAACATTGTTGATCCTGTAAACGAACAAGATGTAGCTACTAAGAACTATGTAGACGGTGTTGTAGGTGATGTAGCTTTAGGTGAAGTACCTGACGATTCTATAACATACGCAAAGATACAAGATGCAGTCTCTAATAATGTATTGTTAGGTAACGACAACGGAGCAGGAGAAGAAATACAAGAGCTTAACGCTACCGAAGTCAAGGCTATGTTGAACATAGAAGATGGTACAGTTACTGAAATAAACAGCGGAACAGGGCTTACAGGTGGCCCTATTAATACTAGTGGTACATTAAGCTTGGCTCCTATAGCAAACCTTAAAGCACTAGGTAATGTAAGTGGAGGCAGTGCTGCACCCGTAGCCATCGAGATAAAAGACGAGGATACAATGACATCCGACTCTGATACTGCACTTGCTACACAACAAAGCATTAAGGCGTATGTGGATACTCAAGGAGTTTCTAAATTTACTTATGGTTGGACACAATTAGCGTCGTCAGGAGCGGATGGAACTAATTTTACGGTTACACATAACTTAGGAACTTCAGATGTATCTGTACAAATTTATGTAAATAGCACTAATACTGATACAAATGCTCAATCTATTTCAGGCCCTGAGTCTTCAGCAAATACAACTTCTACTCCCGTAACGAACTGGTCAACAGGTGCAGCCGTTACTGGTTTTCCTGATTCAAACAGCTTGACCATTCAATTAGCAACAAACGGTTATCAAGATATGAATAGTTCGGGAGGATTTTCTTTAACGTCATTTAATAATCAATATATAAAAGTAGTAGTAATCGGATGACTGAATCAATCTCGCATTTCTTAGACACTGCTCTCGCTGTTATCCTTGCTGTTATAGGTTGGATGATAAAAAAGTTAACGGATCGCTTAGAGAACGATGAGAAACGCCTGACTAAGATAGAGGTTGAACTAGCTGCTCAGAACGAACGAGACATAGCTGTAGAGAACCGTATGAGCGGTGTAGAAGCAGCTGTTAAAGAAATGAATACTAAACTAGATAGAATGATGGAGATGCTTATTAAACGATGAAAAAAGGACTATACGCAAACATTAACAGACGACGCAAGCTAGGCATCAGCCGTAGCAAGAATAAGTCTACAATCAGTGCTAAAGCTTACAGCAACATGAAGCGTGGGTTTCCTAAGAATAAGAAGTAGGAATGGCTAAACGAAGACCAGCGAAAGGTAAAGCGGTTGTTGTAAAGGTAGGCAATCGTAATTTATCTGTAGGTCAAAAAGGTAAAAAACCTAGACCGGGGACAAAAGCAGGACACGAATACTGTGCTCGATCTTTAGCTATCAAAAAATGCAGCAACCCTCCTTGTGCTAACGACGTGTCTAGAGACCGCTGGGGATGCAAAGGCAAAAGGTCATACGCTTGATATGCCTTTACGTCCTAGACCAGTCATACACCCTCTTACGTTCCAAAACAGAACGCTGTCTGTAACTGCTGCTGCGGAAGCTAAGCAAAACGAAGAGAAGGCGACAGCACTTGAGCAGCAAATAGAGTCGTTAGAGAGTGATCCGTTTTTCGTTACCATTGATGGCGGTGGCCCTGTGTTAGAAGATACTGATATATTTGATGGAGGAAGTATAGATGCCTAGTTTTACAAAACGTATACAATTAAGACGTGGCACAGCGAGTAGCTGGTCAGACGAG
>Ga0208434_1000756_pt1 | contig 14466 bp, 18 predicted proteins | sample 13_taG_FD_184086 | JGI IMG/M metagenome (GOLD analysis project Ga0208434, IMG submission 184086) | Marine viral communities from the Subarctic Pacific Ocean - 13_ETSP_OMZ_AT15268 metaG (SPAdes) (version 2) | ecosystem: Environmental > Aquatic > Marine > Oceanic | place: Pacific Ocean | collected... | reverse complement strand
TATCGTTACTATCTTTAAACAAAAAACCTTTTTTATCCTTTATGGTTATCTTATGATTTCCGTCAAACTTTAAAAAACCAAAAGACTTTTTAAACTCATTTTTTAAAATATAGTTTGAATATCCATCTAATTTAGATATAAAATCTGAATATTCAAAATAATTTTTATCATAAGGATAGTCATTTAATATTTTTTGATAAGCTGTAATTACTTTGTCAACAGCAGAATCAAAAAAAACATGCTCTTCAAAGTTTTTATAATCTATGTTCTCTAATTGAGAAGTGCTGTATATTCCATTGTATTCATCTAATCTTCTTAAAAACTTAGTAAAGTCTTTTTGACTTAAATCTATTAAAGATATTAAATCATTACTTTTATTGTCATTTAAAAAGTTATTTATATTTTCTTCATTAAATGAATTTTGATTATTATATTGATTGTTGTTTCTTTTATATAAAGATAATTTATTAACTCTTTGAACACTATCAGGAGTTCCAGCTATTCTAGACATTATTTCACCTTAAATACTTTAGATTCATTTTTAATATACTTATCAGCTCCTGTAATATTATCTTTCATTTTAAATTCAAAAACAATTCTTTTATTTTTAAAAATTTCAGGAACAAAAAAATCAAAAATATATTTTTCTCCATCAAAAAACATCTTTGTTCCTCCTATAGATTCTTCGTAGTCTACTAAAATATCGTTAGTATCTATATCTATAACTTTATAGTATACGTCGCCTAAATTATCACTAGGCAAATCATAAGGTACTTTAACATAATCATATTGAGCAAATGTATCTATAAAAAATACTTCGACTGTTTGAACATTATCTTTTGCAATAAAATTATTGTCTTCTATTCTTATAGCAGTATTGACATTTCTATAATTTATCTCTTTTAATGTCTCGCCTGCATAAAATGTAACATCTTCTGTTAATATAGTATATTCTATTATTTCAAAAGCATCACCTGCTCCAGATCCTGCTCCTGTAGCTGTAAAAACTGTACCTACATTATTATTTGATGCTCCAATTAATGTAAAGTCATTTTCTCCTGCAGCGTAATTTCTAATTTTATATTTTTTTCCTACGACAAAAGATCCTGCTTCTACAATAGTAGTATCACTATCTTCCCAGTACCAAGTTATTTTGTCTTTATAGAAACCTTTAGAAAGTAACGTAGTTGATATATTTGAATTAAATCTACTAATATCTGTATTACTTAATGTCTTCTTTTTAATGCCTATTAAATCTTTTCCTTTAAAATTAGTAATACTACCAGAATCAGTTGTAGAATCAAAAAGGCTGCCTATTTTAAATTTTATAATATCATTGCTTGTAGGCAAAGAAAACTCTTTTAACTTACCATTTACTCTATTAAAAAGATAGAATATCTCTTCGTTGTTCAAATATCTTTTTTTATTTTTAGGGTTTTGTGGTATATGATAATCAGAATCTTTTATTATTATTCTTAATTGTGGAATAAATTTTTTATTTAATAAATGTCTACTTCCAACTCTTTTAGCAAAATATGTTATTTGATTATATAAATAACTTTCACTAAATGTTATAACAAATCCGTTGTTAGTTGATGTATCACCACTAAAAAATTCTTTTATATAGTTTGTTACATCAAAAGTTATATCTTCGTTTCCTTTTTTTTGATCTGTATTATTTGTATTGCTATGATAACTTGTATTTGCAACAAAATCTGAAGATTTTGATATAACTCCTGGAACTTCCCAAGATTGACTTTCTGATATGTCAACAAAGTTTGCTTTATCACCATCAGAAAAATGTATTGTATCCTTGCCAACTCCTTCTTTAAAATCCTTTAATAAAGGATACGATGATAACTCATAGTTTGTAGGTTTTGATATTCCAGTTGTAACATCTTTTAAAACTAACTCTGCTTTAAACGTTAAATTATTATTGTAAACGCTATTTGCAAAAGTTCCTCCGTCTACATATTTTGATTTAAATTCAGATATATCAAATTTTAAAAGTACAGCACTATAATCAATTCTTGCAAATTTTGTTAATCCACCAATATGAACCATATTGTTAGTATCAGCAGGCAAAGTAAATATAGTATCGCCAGATTCACCAGATTTATCCTGTTTTAATATTAGATCATTATTTGAATTACTATAACCAGTTATACCTAAAGTGTCTTCTGCATTAACTGCTGCTGCTATTATCGATGCATAACTACTATGGCTTTTTCCAGCAATATTTAATCTTATGTTTCCTGCAGTAATGCTATTATTATCATCAAATTCAAAAGTTTTTGTAATTCCTGCGCTGTCTGTTATTATAAAAGTTTTACCGTCATCTAAAGCACCTGTAAATCTAAAAGCTGCCCAAGAATTAGAATTTTTGTTTTCATTGTATAGTTTAAATAAATCAAGAGTAGCTGCATGACCTACATTTGCATTTAGACCATTGTTATCTTTTGTTTTTAGATTTGTTACGTATGTATCTTTTTCTGGTGTTAAGATTATAATCATTTTTTTACCTTAATTTACTATAATTTCAATATCTTGTGCTGTATATCTCATTTCAAATATTCCCCCTGGCTCTGGATAAATAAATCCTTCGTCATAACTAGATATAGGATCAAATAAGTTATTATTATAAGATAAAACATTGTCTGTGTCTTCGTCAACAAACTCATCTGTTTCGCTTTTAGTCATAACTATATTTTCTTGATTGGTTAAAACAGCAGTTACACCGTCAGTATTTAGTGCAACATTAATTATTCCATTTGTATCAATAGCCTCACCTATTTGCAAATTGTCAAATCTCATATTTTCAACAATTCTAAAAGCAAGATCAGATCTAACTGTTTCTATATCAAACCCTGAAGCTACTCTTATTTCTAGCTTTATTCCAAAATTAAATATAGAAACATCTAAAATATTAAAATTGTCTCCAATCAATCTATACTCGTTTAAATACTTTGATAAGTTAGCTTTTATAGCGTCTGATGCATTTACATAGAAATTATTGACATCTTTACAAACAACATATAAGTCTTTTGATCCATTAGAATAAGGATTGTCAATAGCAGCTGCTTTATTTATTTTTCCAAAATTAGTAGGCATAGTATATATTCTGCCAATTAAATCTTCATGAGTTATTATTCTTGACTGTGACTTCATAGCATTAGGTATTTGAAGCTTTAATTCATCTAATTCTAGACCATCAGATCCTCCAATTGCTTCTTCTTCATTAAAAACTTCAATAGAATTTCTAATACCTATAAATTCTTCTTCGTCGTCTTCTATGTTGTTGCTATAAGGAAAAGTTATATAGAGTTTATCTATTTCATTAATATCGCCTATTATAACATTATGATCTAATCCACCACCATGTCTATATCTTATTTGAACTCTTTTTCCTGCAGGAGATATTCCTAAGCTGTTAGAATTTATAAGTTTATTAGGATCTAATGATTTATCTGAAAAGTATTCTGTTTGTTTTAACGGCAACAATAAATCTTCAGGATTATCAAGTATATTATCTTTTAAAACAAGACCATTTCCGTTTCCAAATCTTATAGTAGTTCTACCATTAGCAAAATTTACTTCTCTAATAAATCTATGTGTAGCTGGTATAATTTCTAAATAAGAGTCATTACTATTTTCTACTTTTTTATAAACAGTGTTTTGTGATAAATAATCAACTTCATGATAAACATTTAGTTCATCATCTACTACAAGAATAATATCTGATACATCTTCGTTTGAAAGTTCATAAGATAAAAAATCCTGTTGAGAGCCAGAAGCAAATGAAATATTTTCATTTGAAACTTGACCTGAAATGCATAAACCTTTTTTACTTAATATAAATGTTTCAATAACATCATCTTCTTCGTCACCTACTTCTTGAAAAAAACCTTCACTAAAATCTATGTTTTCAACTAAAGTAAAATTTATACCACTGTTTGAAGTAAGTTCTGTTCCTTCTTTTATTAAAGGTGCTAAAGATAAATTAGGAACTCTTCTTCCATTATTATCTGTTTTAGCATTTATTTCTATAAAAAATGTAACGTTAACTGATGAAGGTGAATTATTATTGCTTTTTATTCCAGCATTTCTTAAATGGCTGATTATATTATCAGTTACAGTAGCTGTTTCATAATTTAATTCATTAAATTGTTGTTCAGCATAAAAAGACAAAGAATCACCAACTATAGCAGCAAAGTCTAATAACATACCCCCTAAAGAAGCTTCGCTAAAGTCTCTATTTTGATTGCTAAATTTTTCATTTGCATAGTTTAAAAGCTCGTTTTTAAAATCACTAAAACTTCTGTTTATATATTGATTTTTTCTTTCTTGCTTTAGCTTATTTGATATTTTTGAAGTCATTTTATTTTCCTATAGTTATCCTGCTGTATCAATTTTTACTGTTATTTTTTTTGTTTTATCAACTCCAGATATTCTATATTGAATAGTTAAATCATAAATCGAACCAGAGTTTTTACCAGTCTTAGACTCTGAAATAGTAGAATCAATTAAATTAATGATCGGCAAGTATGTTTCAACAGCATTACTTATTTCTAACATTGCTATTTCTTGAATTTCATCTTTATTTTTTAAATAAAATACTTTTCTTAAGTTAGTACCAAAATTTGATCCAACTTTTTCACCTTTTCTAGTTAATAATAAATTCTTAAAGTTATCTTCAATTTGATCTTTAAGACTAAAGTGCATTTTAAATAGATTTTCGTTGTTTAAAACACCAGATTCTAAAGGTGTTTTAATACCAAAAGGTATCTTTTCTGAATTTATTTTATTTACGTAATTTCTTTCTTTAATTACGTCCTCGTACTTTTTTCCAGTACTTTTAAAATTATACTCTTTAGACATTTAAAAAACCTTAACAATATTAGTTAAATATAATTATTATCTAAGAAGTTTTTGATATTTTACTTAAAATTGTTTTTAATTCATTATCTTTTATTCTTGTTAAATTACTCTTATACTTTTGTATTTCTGAATTTATTACATCAAGATTAGAAAAAGGTCCTAACTTTGACAAAGACATAGTTGTGGTTGGAGTATTAGGAGTAGGTACTATAATATCATGATTATGACTATTTAATTTATTACATAAGCTAGAAAGACTATCTATTATTAAATTTTGTTGTGATATTATGTCAGAAAGTATTTGAACCAAAGTATGACCTAAAACTAAAGGTTCAGAAAAAGATTCTGAACTTCCTAAAATAATAGATGCATCTTCATGAGTTAGATTACTTATTTTTTTATTAATAGTATCTAAAGCAGCACTATTAGAATTATTTGGATCGTTTACTTTATTTAATTCTTCTAACGTTATATTATTTTTTTCGTATGCATTTCTACTTAGACTACCTATTAATATTTTATTTCCATCTAATAATATGTTTCCATTATTTTCTAAAAGTATATGTGAATATTCTTTGTAATCTTTTCCTTCTTTTATTATTCTAATAGAGCTAGAATCCAATTCAGTATTTTCATAAGTCTTTCTTGCAACTATTCTTATATGATTAGATTTACATAATATTCCTGGATATGATTTTCCATAAGACTCAAATCCTTCGTTTTTATAATTTTTTTTATCACTTAAGTAAGTAGAAGTTATAATGTTTTCTTGATTTTTATATAAATTTGTTTTTATAAATTGATTATCTAAATTATCATTTTCACAGACATAAATTCTTGAAGCATCAGCATCAGCATCTGTTAAAAATTCTTTTTTTGAATGATTAACAATGTTTTTCTGGAAAATATACGCAGATGAATCTTTTAGATTTTCTTCATATCCAATTGAATTTTTTATTTTATAGAATTTAAATTTATCGTTATAAACAAAACTTACTTCTTCGTCTAGTTCGTTTTTGTTTAAATCTGATACAGAAAAGCTTTGAGTTTCTATTTTTTCTTGTTGATATACTTTATTTTCTAAAGCTATTCTTCCAGCAACAATATCAACAGTGCCACTATCGTTAGCGTTTCCTGTACTTTTTCCTAAATTAACTAAAGAATTATAAGATCCTTGAATAGTTGTACTTAAACAGCTATCATAGAATCTAGGCACAGCTTTAAAGTTAAAATTTCTATTATTTGAAGAATTTTCTAAATTGTATTTAATTAAATCTTCAACTTGAATATTGCTTTTTTCTTTTTTTGTAGCTGCATCTAATGATGAAAAATAAGGCAAAAAAGTTTTATTTAAAGAATTAGACTCTTTTATCTTGTTTTCTTTTTTTTGTCTAGCTTTTTTAGTATTTTTATCTATTCCTATATCTATTTTATTAGTTGCAAGATTTTTCTGAAAGTCTCTATCGTGAAAAGAAAAGTTTGCATCTTCTGATATGTTTAAGCCGTGAACCCTAGAAAGCCAAAAGCACTTTACTATTTGAAAGCTGTTTTTAATTTTATATTCACTAGTATCTTGAAAATACCAAACATATTCACTAGATTTTATAGGTAGTTGTAAATGTGAAGATATTGCAGGCAAGCATATGATAAGTTCATCTTTACTATCAAAAGAAGTTTTAGCTAATAAAGATCCACTAGGTAAATTTTGTATAAAATTAGATATTTCAATTTCGCTTAAAGAACTAATATTAGGATTTTTTATATCTTTAATTCCTAATTCTAATCCTGCTTTTTTTATAGCATCTTCAAATATGCTAAAATTATCCTCGTAAGGATTTCTTATAACTGATAACACATATGCTTTTTTTAACATTACTTGTTTATCCTACTAAAAATATCATCGTCATCAATAATATCTGCTTTTTCTTCTTCTTTAGAAATGAGCTCAGCTAACTTAAGTATTTGATCATTTGATCTACACATTCTCTCAAGATATTTTGACATAACAGCTCCAATATTCATATGCTCATTAATTCCACCTTGCATAGAAATATAAGCATCATTAAATAACATCTTTGCTTTTTCTCTATCTTCTAAAGCATTTTCATATATTTCTTTCCATAACATCTTTTTTTTATCTTCTAAAGATGCTATATTGTCCAAAATATCAGCAAAGTTTTTTATTTGCTTTTCTTTTGCTTCATTTTTATCAACTTTATCTATAATTGATTCCAAATTATCAGCTTTTGTTTTCGTATTGCTCATATCAAATCTTTTTCTTTTAAACTAAACTTTTTATTATCACCAACGTTTTTCTTATATATCTTTCTTATGTTAGACAAAGAAGAACTTAATTCTGAACTATTTAATCCACTTATCTCTCTTAAGTAAACAAATACAGCTCTTTTATTAAAGAATTCTAAATCATCAATAGAATTATAAACTTTTCTAATAGCTATACAACATCTTTTATCTTTTTCTTCTTTAATTTCACCTTCAATATAATCTATAATTTGCATTATAATTTCAAATCTTTTTCGTGACATTTCTATCAATTCAGAAGGATCTTTGTATTCTTTGTTGTATATATCTTCTTTATCTTTTCTACTTAAAGTATCTTTATCATCAATATAAATACTTCTTTTAGCATTTTTTAAAAGCCTTCTTGAGTGAATTGTTAACCAGTTTTTTGCAACAACATTAAAATAAGAAAAAGCTTTAGTTCCTTTTTTATGGTCCCATTTATGTATAACTTCAAATAATGCTGAAATGCAATCTTGCTTTAAATGCTCTATATCTTCGTTTGAAGATTTAAAACCATAAACAGATACAAGACTATGAACCAATTCAGAAAAAGCAGGTTGTATATTTTCTTCATACATTTTGTTTTTCTTATTTAATTCATTTTCTTCTTGATATTCAATTATTTTATTTTGAACATCAATTCCAAAATACATTTTTTTTTTAGGTTTTCTACCTCTAGTTTTCTTGGCTTTTGTTTGAGTCATAATATTCTATTTTATCTTCTTCCTGTATAACGCTATTTTCTGCAAGTGTATTTGCAATATACAATAGAGAATTTCTAGCTTCTTCTAATCTATTTAATATAGCTTTTATTTCATAGCTATCATTAAAAATAGGAACTTCTAGAATTTTAGATATATCATTATACTTTGCATCTATTATGTCTAATGATTCTTCTATTGCATCTCTTGTATTAATTAGTAAAATAGCAAATTTAATACAGAAATATAAAACAATCATTAAGACTAATAATAAAATTACGATAAAATAAATCATATTTATACCACCTGAAATATTTGCTAAGTACATAACAATTATTTTACAATTTTATTTTTTGTAAACATTATTTACAGTAAGAAGTATTGCTAAAATCACAAAATTTACAAGAATCTTTATTTTTAAGATACATTTTCCTATCTAAAGAATTTAGCATGTTTCTTATTATTTTTGAAGATTTTTCAATAGATTTAGGTCCACTTGATACTTTAATAAGCTGACATGATTTATTTATTTTCTTTACTTTTTTTAATAGAACAAACCCACATTGTATATTTTTTAAATTAATATTGTTTTTTGTTCCCCAAAAATACTTATATAAAATTACTTGAGCTTGAGTTAAAAAATCTCTTTGCTTTTCAATAGACCATCCTCTACCATTAGAAGTTTTCCAGTCTATTATCCAATATTTATAATCTTCTTTGTATGGAATTTTTATAATACAATCTATATAACCTTTAAACTTTGTATCAAAATTGTTAATACTTTCATATAAAGCATCTTCAGCAGATACTATTTCCCATCCAGGAAATGTTTCTTCTAAAAAATAAGGCAAAGACAATAAACTATTTTCTGCCCATATTAACCAGTCATTTATTTTATTATGTTTATAATTCCAGCCTTGAAGTTTAGCTCTATTACTTTGCAAAACTATAAAATCATCAGAATCAAATCCATGCTCATCCCAAGCACTTTTTATTTTTACTTTAACTTCATCAATTTTTAATTCTCTAGTTTTAAGATAATGTTCACAAGCATCATGTATAATAGTTCCGTAATGTAGGTGAGGACTTTCTTCAAATGTTTGTATTTTATCAATATATAATAATTTATGTCTCCAACTACACTCTTTCCATTGTTTTAATTCTGAATATGATATGTGCTCTTTTAAAATAGTCATAGCAGACCTCTCTTTCAATAATATTATAACAAAATAAAATTAATTTTATTATTTTATTTTTATTAAAGATTTGTTCTTAATTTAAAGCAGAATCTTACTTTAACTAAAGCGTGAGTTGTTAATCATAAATTAACAAAAAATCAAACAGAAGAAAAACAGCAGCTACCATTTTATTAAAATATTAAGTTTTATACAACACCTCTCCAATATATATAAACTAAATCACCCGAGTTTTTTGGAGTTACTGGTAAATTAGGAATTAAGTAACCGTGATATTGATCATTAGAATTAGCTGGTTTAATTCCATCATTAAAAACTGTTATTGGTGTCCAATATCCATCCCAATCTGATGTAAGTTTTGCTTTTATAACGCCTCCGCCTAAATGAACTTCAGAGAAAGTATTAATATTTTCATCATCCTGATATGACTTTATAACAATTCCTACAATTAAGCCTTCGCTAGCATTTGTATTATTTATAATTGTGTTATTATGTTGTTTTACCACAGTACCTTCAGGAATTTGGGTGTTTGTTTGAAAAGTACAAAATGTCATTTTATTTCCTTTTTAAATTTTATAAGCTATCATTGATTGAGAGTGCTGATATTCTGCACCTATTCTTTGGTTAGAGTTTTCTATTATTTTTGCCCAAACTCTTTGATTTGACCCGCTAGACTTTACTCTTGCATAAAAATTTCTTGAAGGTGAAGAAGTATAGCAATAAGATCTATTGCCCTTAACATCAGCACTACCAGAATTACCTTGAACAAATTGCAATACAGAATGTCCAGATGATGATGTCCAATTTGGTGATGGATAGTATTCACAAAAATAGTTACCTTCATCTATTAATAGCTGACTGTGAACTCTAGAGCCTCCTCCTCCATAATTTACATCATCTCCCCCTAATGCTGTTGATTGAATACCTGACTCTACGTTAAAATTAGTTCCCGATCTATTATCAATAAATTGTGTTATATATCCATAACTAGTTACGTTCTGCGAGTTATTGTAGTCAGTATCATTACAAACAAAAAAATATTCTGTTAAAGGATTTAGAGATGTAGGTGATGTGCCAAACTCATATTCGTTTAAAGCATTACCTTTTATTGTCTGGTTATTTGAAGGTGTACTGCCTAATATATTTTCAACATTTAAACCAATGTTGCTATTGCTATTAATACTTTGATTATTAACAGTAATTTTATTATGTGACATTTTATCCTACTTTCATTATATATAGATGACCATAAAGAGACTGATTGGTAGTAGTTGTAGAATTTGCATTACTAACTGTTAGTATCTTTAAATATACAGTTGCAGAACTGCTTAGAGTAAACAATGCAGTAGATTCATATGGATACTGACCACCGGAAGCTATTGAGTCATAAGAAGCACCAGAGGCGCCTGTATTGGATGATCCATTGTAAAATCTATAAGTCATATTTGGACTTGCCGAAGATGTAAAATCTCCAATACAAGTACCTCTCATGTAAAAAGTACCAGCAGGTAGTGATATAGATTTATACCAATTAGTTTCTCCTTCTAGTAAATTAAGAGTAGAATTTGCTATAGTATTATAAGGACTTGTATCGTAAAAACATACTTCATCGTTTTGAGATAAAGTTCTTGGATAGTTATCACTTCCACCTTCACCAATAAAAATACATTGAACAGAAACTGTTCCTGTACTTACGGGAGTAAAATTAGAACCATCATATTGTAAAAAAGTACCTTCTGATGGTGTGCCTGTTACATTACTTAAATTATTTAAAGTCAAGCTAATATTACCATTTGAATCTGGTAATTGACTTGCTACTGTTATTTTATTGTGGCTCATATTTTCAATCTCTTTCTTTATAGTAAATATTATTAAATTGAGTAAACAAGCAAGTTAGTATTACAAAATTTGTTTGTAGCAGAAGATCCATCCCACTCTGTCATTTCATGAACAGACAGTGATCCTGACGAGGAAGAGTATGTTTTATTGTTTATTCTTAATTGTTTTGATCCTGACCATGCAGGTATTACATATCTGAAATGAAAATACCATCTTTGTGACTGACTGACATTCCAATTTCCAATATTATGTCGATATTTTTCATTTATTTCTGACCAGCTTCCTAAGACTGCATCATATTCTTCAAGTTGTATTAAACTAAAGTGATATCCATTAATTTTTTCTGCGTAATATGATATTTCGTAGACAACTTTAGAAGATCCCGTTGTAGGCGTATATGTGACTTCAGTTCATGGATAATACTCTACTGTTGTAGATATAGCTTCTTTAGTAAAACTAGTATCTACATTATGTATGTAATTTATTAGTTTATCTACTTTAAATAAATGAGCCATATTTTTATCTATCTTAGAATAACTCTTATTAGTGAACCATTTACCCGATCAGGTTCGTTTATATCTTTAGGCACAATAAATCCTGCTGATTCTGTTAAAGAATTATCAACAAAAACTTTACCGTTTTCAATATTTAATTGTCCACCTTGAATTGGAATATCGCGTGAAGAAAAACAATATGTAGTGCCTGATACGATTATTTTACAGACATATTCTGGGTTTTCGTCTGTTCCATTATTTACAGGAATTGACTTAACTACGGATATATCCTCGCTTAATGAATTTGCTATATCCCACTGATTAGATACTAAATTATAAGAAACAACTTGGCCTACTTGCAGAAGCTTGTTACATCTAACTGTTACATACATAATAAAAACCTTTCTTCTAAACTTTTAAAACTTGCAATATGCAAGTTTGTTGACTAGTATAATCAAAAAATTGTACACTATTTACATCTCTTGCTCTAATTTCAAATCTTGTGCTACTTGAAATATTAGCATGATAAATCAATAAATTACTAAATCGTCCAGTTTCAAAATGAATTTTTGGACCTACATAATTTCCTGCTGTAGCATTATAAAATTGAGCATTACAATCACCACCAGCATTCGTATCAAAAGCCCAGCTAGCAATTATTAAGTAATTTCCAGCTGAAAGTGTCCATCCTGTTATGAAGTTATTACTTAATCTATGCATTGTACAAAAAGAAGAATTTGTTTTTATTGTACTGTTATATCCCATAAATATATTATAACCTTCAGTTACAGTTGGTGAACCGCCCCAAGTTGAAGGTTGTTCTATTGCTGAAGCTGCAATGTTTCCTACATTAGAACTTGGAATTAATTTTTTAGAATTACCACTTTCATCAATACACAGTATACTATCATTTAAAGGAGAACTTAAAAAACTTGATATTCCAATGTCTATATTGCCATTACTTGATGCTTTTACGTTATTGACACTATTAAATAAATAAGACATTTTAAACTTTCCGAATCATTAAAGTGCTAAATTCTGACGGTGTATTTCCTTGATTTGCAATGCTGTCGACGCCGCTAGAAGAATTATTGTATATTATTACTGTTGTTGAACCAGATAGTTCAAAATATCCAATCGCTGTTGAAGGAGCATTGTCAATAGTAGTCCTATTTTCTCCTATGTAAGCTATATTTGTATACTTTGTTGAATTACTACTATTGTTTACTAAGCCAAAATTAAAGTATCCACTTGCACTAAACTCAACTCTATACGTAATAATTGCCTGGTAATTACCTGCAGGTAAAGTAATAGATGTAACCCAATCTGTTGACGAATATTTATTTATAGTTGCGCCTAAAGTGTTTACAATAGATGAGTTAGGTGCATATAAATAAACAGCTCCTGACATTGAAGAAGCTCCTGAGTTGCTGTAAGCATTAGAATCTCCTTGCCCTAAAATAAGCAATCCTGATCCAAGAGAAAGAGTTTGATTTTGCCATTCGCTAGAAGAAGAGTTATATTGTAAAACTTGATCGTCAGATGGCGAAGAAATATTGACTCCTGATAGGTTTGAAATGTCTATAGAAATATTTCCATTTGAATCTGGCGGTTGATTAGCTACTGTTATTTTATTATGACTCATATTTTTACCTATCTTAAAATAATTCTTGCTAATGAATCAACTACTCGATCATTTTCATTTATATCTTTAGGCACAATAAATCCTGCTGATTCTGTTAATGTATTATCAACATAAACTTTACCGTTTTCTACATTAAGTTGACCACCCTGAATTGGAATGTCACGTGAAGCAAAACAATAAGCAGGACCTGATACGATTATTTTGCACGCATATTCAGGGCTTTCATCTGTGCCAAAATTTTCAGGTGTACTTTTTACAACAGAAATCTCTTCAGTAATTGAACTTGCAATTTCCCATTGATTGCTTGAAGAATTATAAGAAACTACTTTACCTATTGTTAACGATTGATCACATTTTACTGTTACATACATAATAAACTCCTAAACTTTAAATATTTGTAATGTACAAGCGAACATACTCGTACTATCAAGAAAGCCAACACTATTAACATCTCGCGCTCTAATTTCAAATTTAGTATTACTTGAAATACTAGTATAATAAATTAGACGATTGCTAAAATTTCCTGTTTCAAAATGCATTTTAGATCCTACATAGTTAGAATTTGTAGCATCGTAAAATTGCGCGTTACAATCTCCTCCCCCTGCTGTGCTAAAAGCCCAGCTTGCCAACATTAAATAATCACCCGCAACAAGCGTCCATCCTGTAAACCATTGAGCCCCGCCGGCCACAACCCGCGTTACTAGAGAGCTATTTTCTTCAACAGTACAGCTTGCACCTCTCATGAATGTTTGAAATCCCTCTGTAATCGCAGGACTTCCTCCCCAACCTGCAGAATTTGTAACATAAGATAAGACAATATCACCTATAGCTGCTCCTGAACTTAATTTTTTAGCGTTCCCACTTGTATCTATACCAAGAACGTTAGTATTAGAAGGAGAACTGATTAAACTGGATAGTCCTAAAGCAATATTTCCTGAACTTAAGCTTTTTACATTATTTACAGTATTAAATAAATAAGACATTTTAAACGCTCCGAATCATTAGTGTACTAAATTCTGACGGTGTATTTCCTTGATTTGCTACTGTATTAACGCCTGAAGCTGCATCGTTATAAATAACCACTTCTGTATTTGATGACAATTCGAAATACCCTAGTGCAGTAGAAGATGCGTTGTCAATAGTTGTTCTATCTTCTCCGATATAAGCTTTTGATGTATATTCTACAGAACCATCAGTACTTGTTAAACCAAAATTAAAATATCCGCTAGAGGAAAATTCAACTCTATATGTAATCATTGCTTGATAATTACCTGCTGGCAATGTGATAGAAGTAACCCAATCAGTACTTGAATACTTTGTGATTGTAGCACCTAAAGTGTTTACAATAGATGAGTTAGGTGCATATAAATAAACAGCTCCTGACATTGAAGAAGCTCCTGAGTTGCTGT
>Ga0208434_1000755_pt1 | contig 14470 bp, 6 predicted proteins | sample 13_taG_FD_184086 | JGI IMG/M metagenome (GOLD analysis project Ga0208434, IMG submission 184086) | Marine viral communities from the Subarctic Pacific Ocean - 13_ETSP_OMZ_AT15268 metaG (SPAdes) (version 2) | ecosystem: Environmental > Aquatic > Marine > Oceanic | place: Pacific Ocean | collected... | reverse complement strand
CTTCATTGTACCAGTTGCTATAATATCTAGGATAACTGGGATACGATACAATATTATAATAAACATTTGGTTTAATCATGTTTATAGGTAATCTCAAGGTGTCACCTTGCTCTGTTACAGCTAACACGTGGGTTATTTGTATTTTAGGTTTTTTAGTGTGTGTTCCGCAACTACTTACAGTAGCAGCTAGAACAAAAAGGGCAATTTTCCATAATTTCATGATTTTTTAATTGATCTAATTTCTTTTCTTTTATTTTTTCTAACTCTTTTATTTATTTTTCTATAAGCTTTATTATTTGTTTCTGTAATTTTACCTTCATTAAATAATTGATCAGTAGCTTCTTCTCTTCTTTTCTGCTCTTCTGTAGAATCAGGTGTTCCACCAAAACTTGACTTTTTCTTACCATTATTAAATGGTGGTGATTTCATATAAAATGCCATATTATTTATTTGTTAATTCTATTATTTTATTTACTCTATCATCTTCATACTTAAGCTCTTTAATTTCTTTTTTAGTTAAACCTAAGTTAATTAAAGATTTTACTTGATCAGATTTATTTGTATCAACTATAGAGTCTCTACGTTTCATCTGTTTTATTTCTTCTTTAGTTTTGCCTTTATACTTTTCAAGTTCTTTTAATCTTTTTCTTTCAGCTCTGTCATCTATAACTTTTTGCTTTCTAGCTTTTTCTTTAGCTTCTTTTGATTCTATCTTAACAAGATCTCTTTCTTCATTCTTAGTATTAACATCCCATGTTCTATAACCTAACGCTAAAGCTACTCTTTGAAAAGTAGTGTTTCTAGCATCTAACATTTCAACAATTCTGTCAATTTCTACTACAGCTCTTTCAAGTGGTAGGTTAGTTATTGCTTCTGTGAGCGATGCTATAACTTGATATGAAGGACTAAGATTAACCTTACCTTTTAAAGTCACATCCCAACCTTGCTCTTTTACTACTTCTTCATTATAATCTTTAGCTTTTATAGCATTATTTATTTTTCTAACTTTAGAACCAACAGGTGGACTTAAGTTTAATATCTCTAACAATGTATTTCTATGATCTTTACCAAAAGCATCTTTCTTTTCTTCTCTATAATATGTAAGAGCAGTATTTTTTAGTGTAGATACAATAGCTCCATAAACACCCGAACCTCTAAGCATAGTATCAACCATACTATTAAGTATTCTTTCTTCTTTCTTGTCAAATTCTTTACTTTTCTTTTCTTCATCTTCTTCATCATCAAAACCTGGTATTAAAGCAAATGCAGCATTTTGTAATGTAGCAAATATTAAACCTTGAACAGCACCGTAGTATATCATTTTAGATACATTTGTTTTTTGATCACCTCTGTTATTAATAAAGTCTCTAGCAGATTTGTTAAATATTCTAGTTACCTGAGCAGGTGTGTTTTGAAATGCTAATATTAATCTACCAAGTGGACTAGCTTGTTGTTGAGATATTAACATTGGATCAGCTGATTGCTGAGCAACATCTGAAGCTTCCGCAAAATCTGCAAAAGCTTGTTCTTCAGCTGCTTTTTGATCTAAACCTTGATTTTTTAATGTGTTTATTCTATTTCTATAAAACGTAGCACCACCTGATGCAATAGCAAAACTATCTGCCATCTGAGTGGGTGTAAAACCTATTTTAAGTAAATAACTTAATATTGCCTGTGGTTTATTTTTAGCACCAATAGCTGCGTTAGCAAGTTCAGCTTCATTAACATCTTTTCTAAGACCAGATCTTCTTTGTTTTAACTTAGGTGAGTTCCATAACGTAGCAAAGTCTGACCAGTATTGTTTTTGATTACCAAAAGCTAAAGCGGCTTTATAAGGATTATTATCTGACCAGTTTAAAAAGTTAACTGATGATATAGTTTGTAATAAAGCAGATTTAACGTTCATAAACATTATTGCTCCAACAGAATTATTAACCCAGTTATTAAATTGATTTGTTAATTTATTAGTTCCAGAAGGTCTGTTAGTACCGTTTTTCATACGGTATAAAGAATCTTCCATTGCTTCTCTCCAGTTAGTTCCTAATGCAACTTCCATTTTATTTAAGTTATCATTAGAGAATATTACATCAGCATTTTCTATAAAACTAGCTAAATATTGTTTTCTACCAACCTTGTTTGTTAAATTGTTTAAATCAGATATTAAACTTTCAGAATCCCAATAAGCACTAGGTTCAATCCATTTATCTCTTTTACTTATTTCTAAAGCAGCTTGATTAAATAGTTTTAGTTGAGGATCTTTATTAACTACGTCATTTAATTTTTTAATATCACGTTTAGATAATCCAGGTATTTCAAAACCACCTTCTGTCCATAGATTTACTCTCAAAGCTTGATCAAATGTAAATTCAGTATCTGGTATAATCTTACCTAGTTTTTTAGCTACAACAGGAAACTTTTTAAGCAAAGAAGAGTAATCGTTTTTTAAAGCTTGTCTATAATTATCTATTTCAGCAATACCTTTTTGATATGGTTTTATTAAATTATCTTGCACCCATTTTTGTTGTTGCTCACCTTTTCTACCTTTACCATATAAGTCATACATTAAACCACTAAAGTCTTGAGCACTTGAAGGTATTAATTTAAAACCTTTTAATTTAGCACCACGTCTTTTAGCCACAATATCAGAAAACTTATATCTAGCTTTGATGCCTTTAGTGTCTTCAATCATTTTGTTTATGTCTTTATCTAAAACAACTGGATCTGTTACTGTTGGTTGTAAATTAGGGTTTTTAGCTAAAGCTGTTTCTCCTTTTTCTATAACTGAAGCAGCTTTTAAAGTTGAATTTTCTATTTGAACAACAGGTCTTCCTTTAGGCCCTATATTAAATGTTTCAGCTAAAGTTTTACCGTCAACAGTTTTTATTGTTGATGGATCTATTCCACCATCTAAAGTAGCAACTTCTGCGTTAAAATATCTATCAATCCAACTTCCAGTACTTACCATCCAGCCTACAGGCATATTAGTGTTTAGTCCAAAAGGTTTTAATTTTTTATCTGCAACATCATTTAAAGCTATTACTTTATAATTTTTCTTTATTAAATCAAAATCAACTTTAAAATCTCTTTTTTTATCTAATGAACTATCTAACAAATATAAATAAGCACTAACGTTAGGCATTGCATGCTCCATTTTCATGCTTTTAAAATTAATTGAATACCCTACAAATTCAGCACCCATTCTTTGAGGGTGATTACCTATATTACCTGACAAAGTCATATAACTTCCTATAACAACAGCATTTTTAGGATCTGCTTTTATTAATGCATCAAACCTTTGCCACATTTGTGTAAATATAGCGTTGTTTATTTTATTTTGATTAGCTATTTTACCTGATTTTATATTATTTACAATTTCCGCTTCTGTTCTTCCTGCATAATCAACAAAATCTGGAATATTATAATTACCGTTTTTATTTTTAGGCACATCATTAAAATCATCTCCCCATTTTTGATTAGGATTGTTTAAAGCTTTTATTATTTCAGCATTAAAATAAGGTGTAGCAGCTGCGTAGTTTATAAATTTACTTTTAGGTTTAAAAAGACCTTCAGGCATAACAGGAAATACGTTTTCTTGCATGTCTTTAATAAAAAGATCTATATCTTTTTTATTTTCAGGTTTATTTTTTGCTGTTTCTATAACATATTTACTTCTTAAACCGTATTTTTTTAATAAAGCACTTACGTCGCCATTTATTACTTTTATTTCTCTATCTGCTTCAGCAACTATATCACTTATATTTTTTAAATCATTATTTACAACTTTATCAGTAAATAATCTAGCAACAATATCAGCAAGTTTAGAATTTTTTATAAATTCTTTTATTTTTCTAATAGCTCTACCTAAAGCTTGTATAGTTGTCGAGCTATTTTTTATCGAGCTTTTAAAAGCTTTTAAACCTATTTTTAAAGCATCAGCTATAATTTTAGGATTGTTCATTCCTAAAACATTATCATATTCGCTACTGAATTTTTCTAATTTAGCTATTTGCCTATCTATAACATCAAGAAGCTTAGGTACAACATCTTTAGGAACATCTTTTCCTTGTAACTCTTGCCTTTCTATAAATTCTTTTTGAACTTTAGGATCAGCCAAAACTTCAGCTGTAGCGTCAAGAGCTAGTTCTTGAGCTATTACATCTGCTAATGTTTTAACTCTAGCTCTATTAGTTGTATTTTTACCTGTAGTATAAAAATCTATTAATTCTTGTTTGGTAGGTGTTGTATATTCAAACACACCTTCACCAACTTTAGTTTTAGCTCTACCAACTTGCTTAGGTTTAAATAAAGAAGCTAATTGTTTATTTTTAACACTATTAGGTATTGCAGCTATTATATCATTAAAATTAGTATCTAAAAATGTTACTAATCTACCAGCATCTTTTAGCCCACCCATTTCAGCTAATACTTTTTCACCAAACTTTAATCTATTAGCTTCATTAACTTTTTGTCTAAACTTTTTTTCCGTAACACCAGGCAGTCTTGTTTTTAACGTTTCAGTTACACCTACTTGAGCTTCTTCAGTTGTTATACCTGCAATATCTCTTAATTTAGTTACAGATGCTTTTTGTTCTGCTGTTCTAGGACTTATATCTAAATCTTCTTGTATTTGTATATTTACATCTGTTCCATCTGTAACGCCTTTTGCTTCTGTAACATCTGTTTCAAAAACCTGTTTAGTACCTGCTTCACCTTTTTTAAATACATTACCAACCTTGTTGTTGATTTGAGACATTATCCAACCATTTAAACTGTTGTTAACCTCTGGATTAAAATTTCTTATATGTGGTATTAATTCAGCAACTACACCACTAACAAAATCAGGTTTTGAAAATCCAGGTGGTTTTTCTATGGGTATTTTACTTTCTATCAAACCAGTCAACATGTCATTACTATATATCTCAGTAATAACTTCATCAGCTTTACCACTGTCCCATTCAGCTTTAGTTACCTTATATTTACCATCTTCATTTTTTTGGCCAGCTAAGTTATCTATTTCTTGACCTTTTTTACCTTGAGCTTCTTTAGTTACACTTTTTTGTGTTTCTTGTTCACCTACATTTTTTAACTCTTCGTTAATTTCATTAACTCTTTCAGATTGTTTACCTGTTAAGTTTTCATCATTAACTTGGTTTATAGTTGATTCTAAATTTTTCTTTTCTTTTAATAAATTAACAACTAAACTTTGTTTTTCTGTGGATAAACCTAAAGGCTTTATTTGATTAACAACTGCTTTTGTTTCTCTAAATTGAATTTTAATATCATTAGCTTGTTGAGGTGTAATAGCTTTGCTGTTCATCTGCTGCTCTAAACTAAGGTCTAAAGTTTTTTCTGCATTAGGTATTTGAGCTATATCTATTTGAGTTTTATCTGTCTTTACACCAGGTTTAAAAACATCAGATAATTTACCAAAACCATTAGCTTTAACAGTATTGTTGACTTTTATATTTGTGCTTAGTTGGTTTAAATTCAATAAAGTACCACCAACACTTATTGGGGCTTTACTACCTAGTGGTGCAACCATTTCAAAAAATATTTCTTTTTGATCTAAAGATTGACCAGCAGCTAATTGACCACCTGCTTCACCTAAACCTTCACCAATCATTTCTACACTAGCACCGGCTGCACCAGCCACTTTTGCACTTTTACCTGCTTTTACTAATGTAGATGTTACTTTAGCAGCACCAAATGTAGATGCAGCTCCTGCTACCCCTATAACTATACCTCTATTTCTAGATTTAGTTTGTATATCTTTTAGTTTTTTTGGATCATTTAATACTTTTTGTAAATCTTCAACAGTTAGTTTTGAAATATCTTCTACACCTGTAGCTTCTATAAGTAATTCACCAAATGTTATACCAGTTTCTAACAAACCACCAGCAACACCAAAAAAACCAGCCATTGCTGTTGCAGGTCCACCAGCGGATCCAACAGCTCCAGCGGCTAAAGCATTATTTCTTACCGTTGCTGATTGTGTAACCGCACCTGCATTTAAAGCCGCAGAGTTAACTGCTAATTGTGTTAAAACAGAAGGATTTTGAAAAGAACATTTTACAAGAGCTAAAGTTGTTCCTCCAGCATCAGCATAACATTTTTCAAAAGCTTTCATTTCATCTGAAGAGTTGTTTGCTTCAGTTAAAGCTTTTTGTTCTTCAATAAATTTTTCTAATAATTTACCATCTGATTCAGTACCTTGATCAAATATTTGTAAGCTTGTTTCTAAAGATGCAGGCATTTCATAACCTTGTTCAGCTGCTCTATATAAATCTCCTATTAAATTTGTTGCTGCATTTTTACCAGCTAAATTTTCTAATATTGTTGCGTCTTCACCAGAGGCATCTTGTGCGGCTAGTATTTTTAATCTTCTTGATTCGTTCCATATGTCCATAGTGCTTGGAACATAGTCAGGATTATCTTTGTTTCTGTCTTTAGCTATTTGAAATCCTAAATCAGCAAAAATTGCATTTTCTTCAATTCTTAAATTATTAATATCATTAGTAGACATGTTTTGTCCTAAAGATTTTAAAAACTCTGGATTATAAAACTCATCTGATTCAGCACCAGCGTAGCTTTCTGGTGTAATCTTAATGTTTTTTAAATTATTTAACTTATTGGATTTAGCATAACTTTCTGAAGCACCGCTTAAAATATTTAAACCTAACCCTACGGTATCTACAGTTTCTTTAACTTTATCAACACCTTTTTTTACAGCTGAAGATATCTTATCTTGAATGTCTGGTTCTTCATCTTTAAAAAACTCTTTAGCTTTTTTATTTGCCTCAGAAAAGTCTGGTAAATTTTTTTGAACACACTCTTCATATTGTTTTTGAGTCCAATTATTTTGTATTCTTTTTTCTTCGCAAGTCATATATTATGTTTAAACTACTTGTTCTGCTTCTTCTATTACTTCTTTTGCTTTAAGTCTAGGTTCGCCTAAAGGAAATTCTTCACCTATTTCTTTTTCTAAAAACCATTTTTTATAATCTTCTTGAAATTTTTTCTTTTCATTTTCTTTTAATGCTTTACCAGGTTTTATATAATAGTCAGTAACTTCTGATAATATATTGTTATTAAAAGCAATTACTTGATCAAAACCATCATATTGACCTAATATACCAGCAGATATTTTATCCATTTCGGTATTAAACTGCATGCTGTTTGATATAGCTTCTTTGTCGATTATATAAAAATCTTGTACCATACCACCTTTTAAATCTTTTGTTATAAGTTTTAATTGACCTTTATTATCTTTCTCTCTATAAGTTTCTGTTACGCCGCCTGTTAAAACTTTTTGATCTTGAGCTAAATCTTTACTTTCAAATATTTCAGAACTTAAATTTTTAAAGTCTTGGTTTTCTTTTGACGTATCAGGAATTATAATAAACATGTCTTGAGTTTCAGAAAGTTTATTTAATTTATTTATGAATATTCTTTCAACAAAACCATCTTCATCATATATTTCCCAAGCTAATTTGTTTATATCATTGTCTACAGCTTTTATTTCTATAATCCCAGGTAAATTATCACTTAAAACATTTAAAGCTCTAAACCTACTTTGTGGTGTACCCATAAGATCAACTCCAGCCATTTTACCAGCTAATTGTACTGACTCGTCCCATATTTCTGTATTAGATAAAACGTTTGACAAACCATCTTGTATAACACTAACGCTGTTTATTATATCGTCAGATCGTTTTCTATCATATGTAGGACTTTGACTAGTTCCATTTTGTAAATGTATTTGCAAATCAGCAAATTCTTTTATAAATGGATCGTATAGTTTATTATAGTCAACATCTCTATCTTTTGAATCAGCATAACCTAATTGATATGATAACTTAGATTGTTGCTCAGCAACTTTAAACTGGTTTTCTTCATTTAACCGTTTGTTTTCTAATAGTTTTTCTTTTAATGCCATATTATTGATCTTTATTCTGGTTTATATCCTCCAGCTTTAGCTAACTTACCTGTTCCTAAATATCCACCTACAGCTGCACCATCAACAGCTTGACCAAGTCCACCCCATATTTGTCCCATTGCCGATGCTTTTGCATTTGCTGCACCTAATTCTCTTGATTTAGCTTGATCTCTTAAACCTCTAGTGTAATTAATTTTTTCTGATTCTCTTCTTTCTCTTGCATTAAACTCAAATGTTTTACCCATAGCATCAGCTTGCTGTGTTCTTCTACCCTCTTGTATCTGAACACCTTGAACTCTAACACCTTCTCTCATCTGTGCTTGTTCTAAAGCTTGTTGACCTTGAGCTTTAAGCCTTTCATTTTGCATTTCTTGATTTTCTATACTTGCAGCAATACCTTTTTTACCCTGTAAAGCTGCTTGAGCTAATGCTGTAGCGCCACCAGCTCCAGCGCCTGTAGCTCTTAATGTATCAAGTGTATTTGCTAAAGCTATATCAGTTTGTTCAGCCTGCATTTCTGCAGCAGCAGTAGACACGCCTAAACTAGCAAATGGGTTACTAAGTTTACCAGATAAATCTACGGCTAAAGAACTTAAATCTTTTGTGTTTTGATAAGGGTTTATAATAGCTTGTCTACTGTTTTCTAAGCTTTTAAGCTCAGCAGTTCTTTTTTTCTTGTCTGCATTAGCTCTTCTCATAGCTCTTTTTGCAGCAGCTTTGGCTGAAAAACCACCAAGCATTTTACCTATTCCACTAAATAATCCCATAATTTATTGTTAATATGATGATTCAACAGTGTTACTTGACACTGCGAATAATTCTTTTTTAATATTATTATAAGTCGTATTGTTAAGTTTCATTTTAACAGTAGACCAAAATCCTTTTATACCAGAAATATCAGAACCCCAAACCACCTCTCCTGTTTGCCCTGCATTTGCTGATATTGGTTGTTGTAAGTTTGCAAAAAACTTATTTTCTTTCTTTTTAAATTTTAAACTAAACAATTCTTGTTCCAAAGCTTGCATTGTTGTTGCTTGTGTAAAAGCACCTATTGGTAAACTAGTGTCACCAGAACTTGCTATCATTGATTGTAGTTCCCATCCTGTTGCGCCTTCATAATTTATTGTTTTAAAACTTTTAATAACAGAAGGTTGAGAGTTTAATATTAATGTAACATCTGAATCATAAACTGTTTCGTAAAAACTTCCAAAATTATTATTAACATTAACGGTATTTTGGTAGTGTTTCCAAGGTTTACCATCATAAAAACTATAAAAACTACTATTTAAACTAGTTGTAAAGCTTGGTTTAAAACTTAAAAAACTTGTCCAACCTTGTACTCCTTCATCAAAACTAGCTGTTGTGTAATTCCTGTTACCAAGCTCTAAAATATTTTCAGTGTACTGTATAGATAAAATGTACATGTTAGTATGCTCATCAAAACCTCCTACAATTTTACTAACAATACTGTTACCATCTGAATTTGTTTGTGAAAGTCTATCTCTAAAATAATCATGCATACCATATGATGATATTTCAATAATTTCACCACCAGTAGATAATCTTAATACTGCATTTCTTTTTCTATCAGTAAAATATTTTCTATAACCATATACCGCAAAACTAAAAGGATCTGTGGATATACCATATTCACCTGCAAAAGGTATTATTTGACCTATAACCATTCTACCTGAAGCTGTTAAAGCTTGGCCTTCAGCTGTGTATATAGCATCTTTATCTATTAAAGCTCTACTAACTTTATCTTCTTGAAATATAATTAGGTTTGTATCTTCTGCATATAATTTTTGTATAGAACCATTAGCGGGATCTACAGATCTAGTTATTTCTTCTGCAACAGAAAATTGATTAGTTTGATTAACACCAGTTCTAGAATTAAATATACCAGAGTATATCATAGTATTAATTCTATTTTGTTGCTGTGGATATTGTTCTGCTATATAAGCTTTTACACCTAAGTCTACTGTTAAATTGTTATAACCACCTCTAATTCTAGATTCTTCTATATACCAGTCTTCTGCTGGAACAGATGTATAAGCTCTAGGAACATTGTTATACGGAGCCGCAGGCGCCGAGGGTGTTTCATTTACTACATTTTTAAGCTTTTTAAGCCAAAATGTGTTAAAATAGTTTAATTCTAGAGTTGTAGACATAATTTTATTATCACTTATTTTACTACATTATTACCTATCCACATGAAGCGGGATAACCCGCATCAACGGTTCCATTGCTATTGCTTATTTTTATATACATTCTTGCCGCACCACTATTACAATCTAGTCCGTAATAACCAGCTGCGGCTAAAGGTGAACTAGTACCATTAGGTCCAGTTCTTATTACATCACCTGCATTAACAGAACCATTTAAAGTTGTTTGATTATAATAAACACCTTGTCCACACGTATTACTTGGCTGTCCATTCATTGGACAAACAGCGTTAAACACACCCATGTCTGACATAAATATAAGATAACCTACTTGCGTTGAAGAAACAACCACTTTTTGATTTGCCTCTATATATAAAGCTCCAACACCATTGTTTGAATCTGTAGCTCTTATAGTTAAGTTGTATGTACCTGCATTAGCCGACGTTTGTGTTAAAGCGCCAGTGTTAGCGTCAATAGAAAAACGTCCAGCTGAATTACCGCCTGTTATACTCCATTGTAATTGCTCTGTGTTTCTAGTAGCATCAGAAGAACCATTAACTCCAGTATAAGTTACTATTACACCAGAAGCTCCAGTGTTATTGTTTATAACAGCTAGTTGACCACCTGTAACGTTGTTTATAGTAGGTTGAGAATTAGATAAACTACCGGTTAATTGCAATGTACCCGATGTTACACCGCTACTATTTGTGATATTCATTGTTAAAGTAAAATTATCATCAACAGCGCTATTGTTATCATAAACAAATGGGCTTGTTATTTTAAAACTATAACCATTTGTTGTAGCGGTTGTATTAACAGGTTGTATAGCTGCATTAGTTGTTGTGTAGTTTGTTAAAGTTGTATTGTTTACTTGAGCACCATTACCATCTACAGGTTGAACACTTGATAAAAAAGTAGCTCCTGAAGCGATAGATTCTGGTTGAGTCCAAGTATATGAACCAAATCCAACAACACCATCAAAATCTGTTGCAACAGCAGCGTTTAAATCTGCTATTAACCCAACAGTTGCTGTTTCCCAATAAATATCTAGCAAAGATTCAACAGGTTCTGTTTCATAAATAGCTAGGTGAGGTACCATACTACTTGTGTTACTAGATGCTACACCTATATCTTGAGACGTAGATAATCTTGCTATCAACGGGTTAGTGTCTAATTGATAAACACTATTTTGTCCTACTGTACTTAATGTAGAGTATAAATTAGGAGCATTGCTACCATCACCAAAATACTCAAAAGCCATGTTAGAATCAGAAGCAGTAGATATACTTATTGCTGTATCTTTTAATGGTATTACATTTGTATTAGTTCTTGGATAAAATTGTTTATTTGTTGTTAAAGTATTTTCAACTCTACCAAATAATTCAACAGAACTTCTAAACTGTCTTTGTTCTGGCCCTATTTCTGTTAAATCTCTAGGAACTTTATTTATATTGTCATTTAATAAAACTATATTAGACGTGTTTGTAGCATCTGGAAAATCAACTTTAGGTGTAACACCTGTTTGGTCAGGATAACCTTTTATTATACCAGGAAGATAAACATTATAATACTCTTGTTCCTGTTGTTTTACTACAACCTTGTATGAATACCAACCTTTTTCATTTAATGTATAAGCATACTTAATATCAGAACCTGGATCACCTGTAAGTTCATAAATTTCTTTATTTACCATACCATCACAAGTAACTGTATAAAAACCATTACCATCAACAGTGGGTGTAATAGTTACTTGCACAAAATCTTTATATTCACCTCTAAGATAATCGTATCTTTGAGGTATGTTTGTAGTTGCTGTTGGTTTAAATATATAAGTAAAAGGACTAGTAGAACTAACTGTAGCGGTATTTCCTATTACGTCAAAACCATTACCTCTTGGATTAGCATATAAACCAGGTATATCTGGTGTAGATGATGTTGTTGGTGCGGTTATACCATCACCTTCTACAATAACTCTTAAAGCATCTCCAAACCAATTTTTTATAGTTGGTGAAGTTTCATTAGCTGCATTGTAAGGGCTGTATACAGTAGAACCACCATACGCAACACCACCAACAACTGTTGTTGTGTCCTTTATGTTTGATAAAATTACAGATGATTGTCTTCCAAATTTATCAGCTAACACAAAACCAACTTGGTAATTTCTATTTTGTTTAACAGAGTGGTTAGGATATTCTGCCCAATTAGCATATTCAGCAGTTGTAAATTTTGGAGCTATAGCTGTTTTGTATTGTATAAATTCTGGTGGAGTGTATTTGTCTTTAAAATTACCATATATAATTCTGTTGCCCGCTGTTTCTTGAGATTGAGCTAAAACTGGTACTTTATCAAAAACTCTTGTTGTTTGATTTTCAGGTAAAGTTCTAAAAGGTTTAGAAGATTGATATTTATAAGTAAATATATTATTAACAGTTGTATTAACTATAGTTCCTAGAGCCACTGTGTCAACAACTTTAACAGCTCTACTATCAGCTTCTTTGTATAATATATCTATAGCTTTTATTTTATATGAGCTGCCATTTAAATTACTTAAATTACTTATATTATCTGGTAAAGTTATAAGTAAATCTATGTTTTGCACACCGTTTTCCATAAACTCTACTATAGTACTCCTGTATGCTTCATCTTCATTACCATTTAAAAAATAACCTTTTTGTTTAGGAATAAAAGTTATAGGTGTAAAAGGTGCCATAATAGAATATTCCCCATCATCATATTGAAATCTATAACTAAATCTAACAAATCTATCTTCTAAATAATCAGGATCACCAGGCCAATCAGTTGCGGCTGGCATTGCTGTTCCTTGAAAAAATGGTGATATTTCTTGCCCTGTCATCATAGGGTTTAAAAAATATAGTTTATCAGTATTTTGAATAACTTGAGAAGGAGCAACATTAAGAGTAACCGTTGTTCCTACATTGCTGACTACATATAAATATTCTGTGGGTAATATTTCATCGTTGTTAGTATTATTTGTGCTTACTAGCAACATACCTGGTTTTATTAAAGCATTAGCGCTTGCTAATGTTATGGCTGTTGTTGTTGGATTTAAAGTTGTAGCTCCTGTAACTTCTATTTTTTCTAATAAACTTATAGGTTCATAAGGATTATATTTAGCAACAGATATTTGAGATTCATTATTATAATAATTAACTGTAGCAGCAGACTGAACATTTATTTTTCTAGGTTGATTTCTATTGTCTGTAAAAAATAATAAATTTTCAATTAAACTTATACCAGTTATGGGATTGTCAGTATGGAAATTTAAAAAACTTCCAGTGACTAAAACTTGCCAACTAGCTGGTTGTGTAAATTGAAAAATATAATGACTTGTGTTATCAGTAGTAAAATAAAAAATTCTATTATTATTTTCATCTGCAAAAAAACCAATAACAGTTTGACCATTTGGATAATTTGTTGAACTGCTTAATGCTAGTGAATTACCTAAAATAGTTTCTAATGCACCTATATCACTATCTTCAGATTTACCAACAGATATATTATTTGCATCTCTATACTCACCGTTAGGAATTAATCTATCATCTAAGTCCTTATTCATTTTGGACTTTAGAAAACTATTTTTAATTTCTGCCATGTTTAATATTTAATCCATTTAGATTGGTTTCTAAACACTTGAACTATTTGATCTAGTTTTATATTTGATAATCTTATCTTAGCATTTCTTAATTTAGCACTTCTTTCTCTTTTAAATCTTTGTACGATATATTCTTGAACACCTACACTAGTTGAAAGTATAGAATACAATATGTGAGAATATAAAGCTTCTTCAGCTAATTTAGGTATTTTAACATCTAAGTCATAAGCATTACCATCAGATATGTATTCTAACACTATTAACTTGTCTTTTAAGTCACTAGAAAAACCAAACTGACCTCTTCTGTCATCTATAACAAACCAGCCGTTTCTTTGGCTTGTAACAGGGTTTAAGCCATATCTTTGGCCTAACGCGTTGTTATAATAGTTTTGCCAATATAAATCAGCTACGTTATAATCATTTAAAAACGCACCACTTAATTTTCTAGGATTATTATCACTCCAAGCTTTTTCTGTTTGTGATGTGCCTTCTAAATTAGAATCAAAATTGTCTTGTGTTGGTGAACCTGAATCATCTTGTACAGGGTTCATATAAGGTCTAAGTGTTAATTCATTAGCTGGATATATAGTGTGTTGAACACCCATTTGATCTATCCATGAAAACCTAACATAATTAACATAATCTTGAGGTATAGTTAAAGTTAAACTTAAAGGTACTGTTAACTCTTGTGAACGTACGCTTTTTAATGTGTCATAACTAAATTCTTGTAAACCACGTTTAGCGTGAAATATAACA
>Ga0208434_1000753_pt1 | contig 14508 bp, 32 predicted proteins | sample 13_taG_FD_184086 | JGI IMG/M metagenome (GOLD analysis project Ga0208434, IMG submission 184086) | Marine viral communities from the Subarctic Pacific Ocean - 13_ETSP_OMZ_AT15268 metaG (SPAdes) (version 2) | ecosystem: Environmental > Aquatic > Marine > Oceanic | place: Pacific Ocean | collected... | reverse complement strand
TAGGCGCGCAGGAAGGATTCGAACCTTCGACCTCGAGTTTATGAGACTCGCGAGATAACCAACTTCTCCACCGCGCAATTTTTTTAGTCTAGTAAGACCATGTAAGCTTCAGGGTTAGCGGATCTAAACCAAGATAAACCTTTGTTCATTAGTTTATATTCACCCATCATCTGAGCTCCCATTATAAGATCGTACATAGCTAACTCATTGGGTTCTAGCCATATAGATTCATAACCAAATCTATTTTTGACCATCGAACCTTCACTATATATTGATCCATCAAACCACTTCGGTAATGGTTTTTGTTCTTTAGTTTTCATCGTGCTCATAACCTTCTTCTATTAATTCATTTTCAACTTCTTGTTTTATATCATTTACATAAGCGTCGTAAACTTGCATTATAGCGTCTTCTACGTAGTAACTTTCAAAATCTTCTACATATATTAGCTCATTGTAATCAGTCATAGCTTCTACTAGTTTTTCTGATAAGTCATTTTCATAGTAATGTACATCTTCGTTTATACATATATTTCTACCGTCACCAGATGTTGTAACCCATACTTCATAGCCATCTGCTGTTGTTTCAGCGTATATACTATAATCAGGTGTACGATTCCAATCGTCTACTAGTTCAAAATCATAGTGTGTTTGTATTGCTTTAAGAGCTTCTTCTTGCTCAATATCAAATTTTATACCGCGTGCTTCTAATCTATCGTCGATTAGTTCTTCTGTTATTAGTTTTTTACTCATTTTTAATAATTTTTTCACCATACATAAAGCTTAAATAATCTAAATCCCATGCTCTTATTGAACTATAATTTATTATATCTCTCATTTCATCAACAGTTAGCTCATTCCACATTATTTTTGACATCAATGTATACTTTAATCTTTTTGCACTACTGTACTTTCTAGCACTATTTCGCAAGTTTGTTTTAACGTCGGGCAATAGTATGTCGTAGACGGTTTTAATTTTACTCATATTTTTTCCAGTTTTTAAGATAATAATTTAACATATATACCATTCTAGTTAATGGATTGTGTATCAATGCTCTAGCTTGACCTACATACTCTTTAACTTCTATTGCATTATCTGAGTTTAGATACACAACTCTTTTAGCTTGTTTATATGTAGGATTTACTTGGTATGCAGAGTGACAACCATTTTGTCTTCTAACATAACCTGATTCAAAAGTAGCTAATCTAAGTCTTGGACTATTTTTCCACTCAGGTCTGCTAGGACAAGGAAATAAAAACTCTCTAGTACCATTTTTAGCTTGTCTTTGAGTAGTTACTTCTTTAATGTTGTGTTCGATGAGTAGCCTACGTGCATAGGAATCTTCGAGCATTTGGCGTTCTTGTTGCCAAGTGTACTTGTTATTCATAATTTATAATTTTAGTTGACTCACAAGGACTCGAACCTTGAATGACGGTACCAAAAACCGTAGTGTTACCATTACACCATGAGTCATTTGTAACTAGTGAGGAATCGAACCTCATACTCGTCAGTAGTAATGCCTCGTTAATTAGCTCGTGAAAACGGTTACTAATTCAAACGCACTGCATACCATACCTAGTTGCCGCTAGCTATTCACTTATGTGTCTCGCGGAGTTCATAACGATCCCTCACCCGTCCGACCTAATTAAGCTACTCATCTAGCTATTTACGCCGCCAAGCTTTATGCACTGATGCACTTACTTCTTGACTGACGATTTGTATTGTGTTACCTGTTTTGTGATTTATTATAGGAACATAGCTATAATCTTCTACTGTACTACAAGGAACACATGTTTTGTAGCCATAATTTACTCTGATTGGATGCACTACCGTGCCACATTTACAATACATAATTTTAGTTTATTATATTATCCAATAGATATTTTATTTTGTTTGTAAATACATATACTCTATAGCTTTATTCATAACCATACTGTGTAATTTGTTATAATCATCACCATTGACAGGTTGATCTGCTATTTGCCAATCAATGCTATCTTTCATTAGTTCTAATGTTACATCTGCAACGCCTTGCGCTATAAGATCTATTTCTGACATTTTACTCATTATTATACTATATTTTAGTTATATTCGTCATATTTTGTCGCTGCTTCGAAGTATATCCACATTACTTTGTCGATAAACTCTAGCTCACTCATTTCAACTCTTAATTTAATTAGATCGGTTTTCATAGTGTCATAAAATTCACTCATCGCTCTATTTATTTCGCACCAATTCTTTTTGAAGTATTCGTACTCGTCACCTTGCATGTAGTTCAAACCTAAGTAACCACTTGCATATCGTTCGATATAGATCCACCGGTCTGACTCCGCATACCATATATGCTCTACCGCATTTAATCTATCGCTTGTATCTTTACTTTTTTTACTTTTTTTAGGCATAGATTCTTGTATTTCATGCCATTTAGTTACTGAATCACTCATATTTTTACTATTTCTTTTAGTTGATCTACCGAATATCTAGTTTGATGTTTCCACATACGACTATGGGTGAACTTACGAGCTTTAGCAGAATAAGATTTCTTGCCATTTATTTGTACTCGATTGTACTCAGCATCAGTGAGTCCACCGCATAATCCTTCATGTGAGTGCTTGCGCCTATGCTCGCGTGCACGATCTTTTCTTGCCTGTTCTACATAGAGGCATAGTTCTTTCATGTTATTAATTACCATGGTGAGATAGTTTTTTCTAAGTAAGTTAAACCTTTGTAGTTAAACCATTCGTGTTTACCTTTTTTATCTTCTTTGTATTTAAAACCGAAAGAAGGAGGTAAGTCACCTACATTATAACCTTTGTAAGTAATATTGTTTAGTTTAATAGTAGTTTTGTTTACTTGTTTTAATTTGTTTTGCATAGTTGATTATTTATTGTTTACATTAATATTATCCAAATAGAATTATATTTTGTTTGTAATTATTAGTCACCTGTATATTCACCTGGATATGTATTAGAATACCAATCTATTCTCGCTTCATGCGTTAGATCTTGTATTAGTAATAGATCGTGTTTATTATCTAGTAAGTGATCTATTTCATTTTTCATATCTTGCTCACTAAGTCTAGAAAATGACACTGTATCTAAACCATCTAGTAAATATCTGTCATTACAGTGATAGTTATCATACTTGATACCATTCCAAGTTTCATTTACCATAAAAGTGTATGGTATATTTCTATAAGTTTTAGTCATTGTTATTTATTAGTATTTTCATAAAAGGTTATTCTTTCTTGAACGTCTTCACGAGTTATCTCGCCATTCATTTGTTTTAATATGTCACTGGTCATATCTATTTGCTTACCGTTTTTACATGTAATTATAAATTGCATAGTATTATTATTTGTTAGTTATTATTATTATCCATTAGTGATTGTATTTTGTATGTAAATTAATCACATATTCCACATGGAATTGAATCCATCGCTCCATAATCTACTTCACCCATTATCATCATAAATATGAAGAAAGCTATTCCACTAAAAGCTATTATTGCAAGTGATACCATAAATCCTTTGATAGCTAAGTATATAATTCTTGTTAGAATTGTGTGTATAAATTTTCTATTCATATTTATTTTTTAAAAGTTATTATTAGTAGTCATGATGGGAATCGAACCCACCTGTACACCATGATGACTGAAGATCATTTAGTAGTTATTATACTACTTCTTTATCACGAAGAATTACTGGTACACTAGTTGAAGAAGTGTATGATTTGTACTTTTCAAAGCAGTTCATAGAAGATAATTTATCTTTCATTATAGAATACACTTTGTCATGATTGTACTTAAAAGTTTTACCACTTTTGAAAGTTACTTCAATGATTTGATTTTTACCGATTAAAGATTTTCTGATGACAAATCTTTTTGATTGAATTGAATTTTGCATAGTTTAAAAATTTAGTTATTATTATTATTATTTAGTTACATTTATATTATCCAGTTGTTGCTGTATTTTGTTTGTAAAGAGTGTAGTTTTATTTATTAGTTATTATTTGATAGGAGGTACTACTCCACTACTCTATATCTATAACTAATATCTACATATTACTTAGAATATCTAACTATTATTGTAGTTTAGTATTAGTATTTGTTAGTTACATTATTATTATCCAATGTTCAATGCATTTTGTTTGTAAAATATAAATTTAGTAATTAGTTTCCTATGAAAAAATTCAAATAGAAGATCGTAAATCATTGATAATCTGCTATATATGACGAAAAACGTAGAGAAATTGGTGGGACCCATGAAAATAAAAACCGTTTTTGTAAATCGTTGAAAACCAGGGGGATAGGGGGTAACACCCAACTCCTAAGTTTGTAATAACTTTTTTTAAGAAACTGTGACATTAGCCTTATAGGTATATATAGTAAGGGGCAATTGTCACTATATAGTATATTTGTAAACCTTCACTTTTTCCTGTAAGTATATATATTATAAAAAATAACATTATGGCAATAATAAACAGCTACGCTTCTGGAACTGTTACTAGTTCAGATCTAATTCTAGGTGTAGACACTTCTACTAGTAAGAATACAACTAAAACATTCAGTGCAGGTGACATAGCATCGTTAGCATCAGGATCTACAGCTTATGATTCTTACGTAGCATTACTCACACAGACAGGTACAGCAGCTCCAGTAGCTACAGAAGTATATAATAATACAGGTGAAACATTTACATGGTCTTATATCAGTAATACTCTTTATAGATTAACAAGTACAGGTACTCCTTTTACAGTTAATAAAACAGTTGTTTTTTTGAACGGTGGAAATGGTCCGGCTTTTTTTGAACCCCGATGGAACAGGATTAGTGATAATGTTATAGAGATCACGACATCTGGCGGAGGTTTTACAAATAAAGGTTCTTTTGAAGTGAAAATATATAATTAATAGCACATGGCAATAATATACTCTTATCCAAAGACTACACCAGTAAATACAGATCTAATTGTTATATCTCGTCAACCATCTGATCCAGATGAAACAGCTACATATAGTGTATCTTTAGCCGATGTAGCTACATTAGTTACAGGTGGAGGTCTTGTAACAAGTTTAAATGATCTCACTGATTGTTTGATAAATAATAATTCAGAATATATAGGTACTGTTCCAAGTGGAGTATCAGGATCCAACAATACTACTTTAGGTATTTTCACTGGAAAAGATTTAACATCAGGCTTTAGTAACTCTTTAATAGGTTCTTATGCTGGGCAAAATATTACAACTGGAAGTTCTAATATTGCTATTGGTACTGAGGCTTTAAAGAATACACAAGACCCTGATAATTCAGTGGCAATAGGTGTTAGTGCCGGAGGTGCTGCTAGTGGAGATGAGTGCATTTATATAGGTACTTCTGCGGGTAGAGTAAATACAGGTGACTCTAATATATTTATAGGTTTAGCTTCTGGATTTTCACATACTTCAGGTGTAAATAATACGGTTTTAGGAAGAAGTGCAGGATTTACTAATACTACTGGTTCTAATCGTGTTTGTGTAGGTTATGTATCAGGTTATTATAATACTGGAGCGGACAATACGTTTATTGGATATAAAGCTGGTGAAGGTAGTTTCAGTGTTAATTCTACAGGCGCACAAAATACAGTTGTTGGTAGTCAAGCTGGTAAAAGATTAACAACTGGTGGTAACAATGTTTTAATAGGACAAGACGCAGGCTCTACACTTACAACGGGTTCTAATAGTATAGTTATTGGTCAAAACGCAGAACCAAGTGCTGCAACTACTAATAATGAAATTACATTAGGTAATGCAAATATAACATCACTTAGAATACCAGGTCTGCAGTCAGGAGCTACAGATGGAGATGTACTTACATTTTCTTCTAGTACAAACAATATAACATTGCAATCTGGATCTATTACAAAACTAGTAACACTAAGTGCAGCGCAAATAATTTCTTTAAACGGATCTAGTTCATTAGAATTAATACCAGCTCCAGGTGCAGGTAAGATTATTGCTGTATCAGATATTGTATTATTTTTAGATTATGGCGGCGTTGCTTTTAATATCACTGGTAGTGGTTCTGTAAGATTTGCTTATGGGTCTTCTGCAGGTAGTGCGTTTACTAATTATGTAAATATACTAAATAAAACAGCAGATTATTATCTTACTTCAAATGAAAACTTAGAACCTGAAGCAAACCAAGCTTTAAATTTTAAAAGCGACAGCATTGCAGTAACAGCTGGTAATTCGCTTGTTAAGTTTAACATTGTATATAGAATACTAGACGCAACAACTTTAGCTTAACAGTTAATATGTAAAAAATTAAAAAACCAAGTGAGTATATAAAGTATACCCGGCACGGGAAGTGCAAACCAATTAATAACATAAAACCAAAACCAATGACATTTTTTTACCAGACTAATTCGTGGACTAGTCAACCACAAATCACTGAAGAAACCATTAACCTTTGGAAGCATGTATCCGAGAAAAAACACTGGAGGATTGTGCAACTACCAAATGGATTCTACCAAACAGAACACCTAGATCCTAAACAAGAAAATTCTTGGATCGACGTAACGAGACGCGAAACCTTGGAAGGAGCTGAGCAAGCAATAGATGCATCGATAATGCATTATGAAAAAAAGCTTGGTTACTTACGTGGACCACAAGTCGTTAAAACGTTTGAATAAAATTTTATAAATAAAATCTAATTAAATCTAATATGTCAGACGCTATAGTTAAAAACCTTAACTTTGGTAGCGAAGCTCGCACCAATGTGTTTAAAGGTATTAATAAATTAACACAGGCTGTTAGCTCCACATTAGGAGCTAGCGGTAAATGTGTTATACTGGAAGATAACACCGGACAGCCAGTAATAACAAAAGACGGTGTAACAGTTGCAAACTCTATTATACTTAGAGACCCAGTAGAAAACATGGGTGCTACGCTTTTAAAGGAAGCTGCTAGAAAAACCGTTCAAGAAGCTGGAGACGGAACAACAACGGCTACGGTACTAGCGCACTCAATTTTAACAGAGGCATATGAAGTTCTAGATCAAGAAGGTTCTAGAAATATGAAAAACGGCATTATGTCAGCAGTAGAAAAGGTTGTAAAACATCTTGATAAAAACTCTGTTAAAGTCTCTGGAAATATGATAGATCAAGTTGCAACTATATCTACAAATAACGATGCTGAATTAGGTAGTGTTATAGCAGATGCTTTTAGAGGTGTAGATGAAACGGGTATAGTCACCATGGAGCAAAGTGCAGAGAGCACAACAATTGTAGAAATAGTAGATGGTGTTGAGTATAACAAAGGATTAGTTAATATGGCTTTTGTTACCAGTAAAACTTCTAGAACTGCTGAACTTGATAATCCATTAGTATTACTTGTTGAATCACCTATTGAAAGTATTAGGAAAATACAAAGCGTACTTGAATACGTTATAAAAAATAATAAAGCATTACTTATTGTTGCTGATTGTGAACCAGCTGTTATATCAGCTCTAGCAATGAATAAAAACAAAGGTAATATAAAAGTAAATGTAATCAACGCACCTACATACGGTATTAATAAAAAAGATATGTTATCTGATTTAGCTTTACTAACTGGTGCTACTATTATAAACGAAGACCTTGGTGATGATGTAAATCTAATAACACCTGATATGTTAGGTACTTGTGTTAAAAGTGTAACCACGGAGATGGATACAATACTGCAAGTAAATAGAGATAATAAAGAGGTTGATGATTTATTAGAACAAATAAAAAAAGAATTAAAAACAACTACTAATGCTGTAGATGTTATTAAACTAGAAAAAAGATTATCTAGATTATCTGCTAAAGTTGCTGTTGTAAAAGTTGGTGCAAATTCAGAAATAGAGCTTAAAGAAAAAGCTGATAGAGTTGAAGATGCTATTTGCGCTACTAAAGCTGCGATAAAAGAAGGTATAGTACCAGGCGGTGGTATTGCTTTATTAAATGCATCGACAGCTATCAAGCCAAAAACAAAAAGTGAAGAAGTACTTTTGAAAGCCATACAAGCTCCATTTAAAACTATTTTGAAAAATGCTGGTATTGATTCTTATGATATACCTAAGGTAAAAGGCAAAGGGTTAGATGTGGTTACAGGAAATATGGTAAATATGATTAAGTCAGGTATTATCGATCCTTTGCTAGTTACCAAGTCTGCACTTAGAAATGCAGCATCAGTTGCTACAACTATTCTTTCAACCGATTGTGTAATCAATAATTTAAGAATAGATGAAGGCGGTAGGTAAAAACTTAATAATAAAAATACAAGAAGAAGCTTCCACCAAAACAAAAGGTGGATTGCTATTAGCTGAAATACATCGTGAAGATATACGCTATAGAAAAGCTGAGGTACTAAATGTTGGTGATGAAGTTGTAGGTATAAACAATGGTGACAAAATATATTTTGATCGACGTGCTGGTCATGGTATAGAAATAGATAAAGAAAAGTTTCACGTTATAAAATTACAAGACGTCGTTGTAATACTATGAGACGAAGATTAGAAGCTAGTGACATTAAGGACTTAAACCTTTTAAAACACTATCGTATAATTCGTAAATGGGCTTGTAGAAATAATGATTTAAACGATGCAGATTTAGAGTTGTTAATATATCTAGACTGTATGGACTACTTTAATAAAAAAGATTTTGAAATGGGTTGCTATTCATTTAGCTGGGACAACAGAAGATGGAATAGGTTACTTAAAGAAGGTTGGATAGTAGTATGGCGTGAAAGAAACAGAACGACACAGAAGTATAATATATATAAAGTTTCGTTTAAATGCAAAAGGTTAATTAACACTATGTATAAAATAATGCTTGGTGAAGAGGATGTACCTATTAGCGAAAGAAGAAACAAAATTATGCGCGGTAAAACATATACTGATAAGGTATTAATAACCTCTGTGTATAACGTAAATAAAGATAAAAATAGATAATTATGGCTTACAAAAGTCCTTTAAAAATGATAGACCCATTAACCGGTGTGGAGATGACGGTGCAACCGCCTATGCCAGCTAATCAAATGGGTACAGCTAAACCTGTATTTAATCAAACAACTCAAAATGTAGCGCAACAAGTATACGGAGGTTTAGATCAAAGACAAATGTCTATGGGTCAGCAAGCGCCTGTGTTTATGAAAAGTCCTTTAGAAGGAAATGCTTTTATTGGTGCTAAAATGGCTGCTGAAAAAGCTGGTGAGTCTACTTTTGAAGTTAATGGAAAAACATTTAATGTAAAATAAATAACAATGGATAAAAGAAAAATGATTATTAGTAATCCTAAATTAGAGGGACAAGTAGGTGAAAGTGCTGTATGGGACGGACCGCTTAGTAAAGAAGGCTTTCCAATGGGAGTAGGTAGCAGTTCTGGTATTACAGGTTTACAAGTTAGTAAATTTCCTTGTGAATTTAAAGCAGGACCAATTACTAAAAGAGCTAAAGGATTATAATATGACATTTGGAGATTTTAAATTGTATTCTATAAATACACTTACATTGGGAGTTACTACATTCACTAGGATAGAAATGAGTTTAAAAATACTACTTTTAATAGTTACTATAGGATATACTTTACATAAGTGGATGCAACTTGATAATCGTAAATAATATGTTTGAGTATTTTACTTATGAAGAATTCGATTCGCCTGATGTGCAAGGTAGCGGGCAAATGATGAGTAAAAAGTTAATAATGATACTTGAAAGCGTTAGAGAAGAGTTAGGTAAACCAATTGTTATAACATCGGGTTATAGAACTCCATCACATAATAATAAAGTTGGTGGGAAATTAACCTCGTCTCATTTAAAAGGATTAGCAGTTGATATAGCATGTACTGATAATAAGTATAGATTTGATCTAGTACGTGAATTACTAGAGCATGGTATAGATAGAATAGGTATTGGTAGTACTTTTATACATGTAGATATTGATCAAGAAAAAACAACTGACTTAATTTGGACATACTAATATGGCATCACCTGTAAATATAAAAGAAAAAGCTTACGAAAAACAAAACAGATCTATGCGTAAAAAACATAAATCTGAAACCGGTAAGACATTAGGTAAGAGATTAACTAAGGGAACTGATTCAAGAAGAGTATCATTTGCTTGTAGATTTGGAGGTATGGCTGGTGCACTTAAAGATGCTAAAGGAGAACCCACGAAATTAAAAATGGCATTAAAAAAATGGGGGTTTGGTAGTAAAGAAGCTGCTAAAAACTTTTGCAATAAAAATAAATCTAAAAAATAATATCATGCACAAAGGACATTACGGAAAATATACTGGTAATGCTAAGTGGTCGAAAGATCATGCACATACTAAAGTTACGAGTGGTAACTACGACGCTACTAAAAGAGATGATGAAGCACATATGAAGTATCTTAAAGAAGATGTATTATATGATGCACATCATGGAGGTAGTGACAAACAAATGACAGATGACGAGAAACATATTTCAAAGTTAGCTGGAGATTTAAAATACGATAATAAAAAATTTAAAAACTAAAAATTAAAATTATGCCAACAGGATATGGATATGGCGGTGCATCCGCTACAAGTAAATCAGGAAAATCAGGTATGACAGGTGGTCATGCTATACACAAACACATGAGTAACAGCGCTTTCAAAAAAATGGGTGGAGTTATGGACGCAGACACAGAAGACATGCCACTTACAAAAGATATGACTGGTGGTAGAAAAGGTTCTGTGGCTAATATGGGTCACAAAGGTTCTGCTGTAAAAATGTACGGTAAGAAAAAGAAATAAAACAGATTAGGACTGTACAAACCTAGCCAAACATTAACATTAACATTAACATTAAACATTTAACACAATGGCAAATTACATTAAAATTAAAGCAGTAGACATTAATGTCGCTAATCAACTTTCTGATGTTATCATCGGAGGTGTTGACTCTGTATACCAAGGGTTAGCTAACGGAGACGCTAGCGCTGACAAATTTACAGTTTATGCTGGAGGTAAAAGTTATTTATTCACTGTAACTGCAAAAGGAAAAGAGTGGGCTGATGCATTCATATCAGCTACAACTGCAAACCCAGGAGGACCTTTAGCAATTGTACAAAATAGTACAGGTGTAAAAGTAACTGATATAGTAGTAGCGTAACTATGAAATCTAGAGGTTTAGGAGACGATATAGAAAGGTTTACCAAAGCCACTGGAATTAAAACTGTAGTAGATAAAGTCGCAGAGGGTTTAAATATCCCCTGCGGCTGTTCTGCTAGAAAAGACTGGTTTAATAAAAAGTTTCCAAAAAAATATTAAATGGCGTTTAAATTAAGTAAACCACCTTACTCAAGCAACAGCACACCTATATATCGCGTAGGTATGGAAGATGGAGTTCTTGGTAAAGCTAATAATAATGGAACTATAATCTTAAGACAAGGCATGACGCCTGAACAAGAAGATGAAGTTATTGATCACGAAATGGTTCATATAGATCAAATGCTTAGAGGTGATCTTGATTATGACGAAAAATACGTATACTGGAAAGGTAAAAAAATACCTAGGTCTAGTATAAAAGAAGGAGCTAAGAATTTACCTTGGGAAAAGGAAGCATACGATAAAGCATGAAAAAAATAATTCAATGGTTAACAGGTGGAGTTATTAAAGAAGTTGGTAATGTCATCGATAAGTTAACAACTACTGAAGAAGAAAAACTTGTTATAAAAAAACAAATACAAGAAATATTAGAGAAGGCTGATAATGATGCTCAAGAACAAGTTAGTCGTCGTTGGGAATCAGATATGAGGTCTGATAGTTTCTTGTCTAAAAATATACGACCTTTAGTACTTATATACTTAACATTTGTATTTACAGTGTTATCTTTTTTTGATGGTAACGTGGGTAGATTTTCGGTGGCTGAACAATATATCCCTATATTTCAGTCATTACTTATTACAGTCTATGGAGCTTATTTCGTAGGAAGAACTTGGGAAAAAGCAAAATCAATTATAAATAAAAAATAAATAAAAAATGGGACAATTTGGGAATCAACCTGATTTCGCTACTAACGATATACAGGCAGTAACACCAAGTAATACTATAAGCACAGCAACAAATTTAAATTCTTCTGTAATATATATTGGAGATAATACAACTGCTGGTGATGTTTTGGTAGTTATACCTTCTGGAGAAACTGGTGGGTTTGGTGTTGACAAATTAGCAACAATACCTCAAAACCAATCTGTCGGAGCAGGGTATGTAACAGCTGCTGGGCCTTTAGCTACTACCACTTCTGGTAGCGGTACTGGATGTACAGTTGGTATAACAGCTATAGGTGGTGCTATTGTAAGCGTAACAATAACAGCCGCAGGTGTTGGTTATAAGTCTGGTGATACAGTAACTGTGACTCAAGGTGGTGGTTCAAATGGAACTTTTACAGTAACATCTTTAAAAGCTTTACCTCCAACAGCAACTCAATCAGTAGCTTTCCACGGTTTACAGGCTGGTGGATTTTTACCTGTAACAGTAGATTATGTACTAGCTTCTAATGCAACAGATACAACAACTGTGCAGAAATTAATAGCAGCAAAGTAATATGGCACAAGGTATAGGTATTGGAATAGGTATACCACGTGGTTTGACAGGAAACGCAGGTTTCCCAACTGCCTTTGATGAGATACTAGCTGAAAACGGAGATTTTCTTATAGCCGAGTCAGGAGCATATCCTACATTCATGATAGTAGAGTAATAATAAAATATATACAAAATGCCAAATATAAAGTTTTCACAATTTACAACTCAAACAGATCCAGCAAACGTACAGTTTGTAGTTGGATACAATGGAACAACCAATGTTAAAATAGCACCTGGAAATATAGGCGGTGGAGGAGCTACAAATTTAAACGAATTAACAGATTGTTTAGTTGATACTGATTCACTATATGTAGGGGAAGTTCCTGGTTCTTTAAGTGGAAATCCACAAGGGAATACAGTACTTGGTATAGATGCTGGTAATGCTTTAACTAACGGCTCTCAAAACACAGTTATTGGAAATGATGCAATGAAATTCCAATCAGCTAATAGTGAGTACGCTGTTGTTGGGTATCAAGCAGGCCTTAATTGTACTGGAAATAGCGTAACTGCTTTAGGCTGGAAAGCTGCTAATGCTGGTAACCAGGACGGTTCAGTTTCTGTAGGTACATCAGCCCACGGAACTGGATATACGGCAAATGATGCTGTTGCTGTTGGTTCACTTGCAGCATATATTGGAGTTGCTACTGGTTCTGTAGTTATAGGTAAGAGAGCTGGGTATAATGGAGCTGATAAAACAAATTCTGTTTTAATTGGATTTGACGCAGGACGCTCCGTTAACTCTGCTACTAATAACGCTGTCTCAATAGGTTACCAAGCAGGTTACTCAAACACTTCTGGAGCAAGTAACACTAATATAGGTTACCAAGCAGGATATAGCAATACGACTGGTGGTTCAAGCACAATGATAGGTTACGAAGCTGGAAAAAATGTAACTGGAGGTGTAAACACTTTTATAGGAGCAGGTGCAGCTTCTGGTGGAACTGGTGCAGGGTACAATAATTCTTCATTAGGGCAAAATACTTTATTTAGTCTTACAAGTGGATATGCTAATACAGCTATAGGAAGATTAGCTGGTAACACAACAACAACTGGGCATAATAATACTATGATAGGTTATGATGCAGAGGCTTCAAGTGCTACTGTATCAAACGAAATAACTTTAGGAAATGTAGCAGTTACATCTTTAAGGATACCGGGATTACAATCAGGAGCTAGTGACGGTGATGTTTTAACATTTAGTTCTGGAACTGGTAAGATAACATTAGCTGCCGCAGGTGGTGGTGGTTTAACACCATATTCAATACCATCTGGTAAAAATGCTATTTACGCAGGTTTTGTACCAGCTTCAGTAACAGGAAGTCAAAACGTTGTTTTGAGTGGAGGAGACACAGGAACTAACTTAACTACAGGTCAAGACAATATTTTAATTGGATATAGAGCTGGAGTTGCTATTACAACAAGTCAAAGCAACGTGTGTATAGGTAGTAGAGCAGGACAAGCTTTAACAACAGTAGGTTCTGGTTTTTCAAATACTATAATTGGTACAGAAGCTGGAGGTAACACTTCATCAGGGGCTACGGCTATTGGTTGGTTAGCTGGAAATAGGTCAAACACTGTAAGTGTTGGAGACCAAGCTGGTAGGTCTGCTTCTGGGTCTGCAAGTTTATCTGTTCATATAGGAAGTAATGCTGGATATTCAAATTCAGGAAGTACTTCTATAATGATTGGAGGATCCGCTGCTAGAAATAACTCAACCAATGGACACACTTCAATAGGTTACAACGCTGGTTATTCACAAACTTCTGCAACAAGTGTCACGAATATAGGCTTTGAAGCGGGATATACTAATACAACCAGTGCAAACAGAACTGTTATGGGTTATCAAGCTGGAAAGTTTAATACAGGATCTGCAAACGTATTTTTAGGTTCAAGTGCTGGATTAGGTG
>Ga0208434_1000750_pt1 | contig 14556 bp, 7 predicted proteins | sample 13_taG_FD_184086 | JGI IMG/M metagenome (GOLD analysis project Ga0208434, IMG submission 184086) | Marine viral communities from the Subarctic Pacific Ocean - 13_ETSP_OMZ_AT15268 metaG (SPAdes) (version 2) | ecosystem: Environmental > Aquatic > Marine > Oceanic | place: Pacific Ocean | collected... | reverse complement strand
AGCGCAAACCAAGTACTACAAACAGATGGCTCAGGTAACTTAAGTTTTGGTACTGCTGCAAGCGGTGGTATCACAGTTTCAAACAATGCAAACAATAGAGTACTAACAGGAGATGGGACAAACGCAAATGCAGAAGCAAATCTCACGTTTGATGGCTCTAATTTAGATCTACCCGATAATATAAAAGCAAGATTTGGTACTGGTTCTGACTTACAGATTTATCATGATGGTTCTCATAGTTATATAACAGATAGTGGCACGGGTGATTTATTAATAAATGCTACCAATTTAAGATTAAGAAATGTTGGTGGAGTAAATATGCTTTACGGACAGGCTGGTGGTTGGGTAAAGCTATATTATAACGGAAGTGAAAAGTTTGAGACAACTAATACTGGTGTAAACATAACAGGTAATGCAGTTGCTACAGGAGATATAATTGCTGCTGATAGTAATTCATCTACAAACCCCTCTATTACATTTACTGGTCATACAAATACTGGTCTATCTGTATATCAATCAAATTCAGTTGATAGATTAAGTATTATTACTGGAGGTGCTCAAAGAGTAAATTTCGGTACTCATGGTGTCGAATCGTTTGCTAATGTATATACAGGCAACTCAAGTAGTTTTAGAAATTATGGTGGAACATGGTCAGCCACAACAGGTGTAACAGGAAACGGATTTAATTTTATTAACAGTGTTGATGGAACTGCATTAACTTTAAGTTCAGGTGGTAATGCAGTCTTTGCCGGAACAATTTCTAGTGGTGCTATTACAAGTACAGGAACATCTACTTTTGATGGTATCACTTTTTCTAATGGTGGAGACAGGTCTTTAACTGGGCCACTTAATGAAGATTTAATAATTAATGCAAGACCAAATGATACCTCAGAAGGTTTACATTTACAGATAGGTGGAACAGATAAATTATTTATAAAGCAAGATGGCAACGCTATCTTTGCAGGAAATATTACTGCAACAAGTAACTCAAATCAACTAATACTAAAGAGAACAGATGACGTAGGGGATGATTGGAGATTTTATTCATGGACTGATGGATTAAACATATTTCCTTCTGATGAAGCATCCACTGTATGGTTTGGCAGAGATGGACAAAACACAGATGTAAGCATTTATAATGGTAATCTTAAAATTGGTGCAGACACAGTTATAGACACCTCTCGTAACCTAACCAACATAGGAACTATATCTAGTGGTGCTATTACAAGTACAGGAAATATAACTTTAAATAATGCTAGAGTTATTCATAATAATACTACTTTTAGTACTTTTGATTGGAACGGCCCATATCAAGATGATAGCGGAAAATTATTATGGACCGTTGTAGGAACTAGCGGTGCAGAAATGGAGCTTAGTTCTGATGGTTCTTCATATGGAAATGCAGTTCTAAGTGTTGGAGGTCAACAAGTAATTACAGCTGGAAAAGCTCAAACTCTTACAAATAAAACTCTTACAAGTCCAGTACTTAACACAGGAGTTAGTGGAACTGCAGTTAAAGATGAAGATAATATGGCATCTAATAGTACTACTCATCTTGCAACACAACAATCAATCAAAGCATATGTCGATGCACAAGTTGCAGGAGTAGTAGATTCAGCTCCATCGGCATTGAATACATTAAATGAATTAGCAGATGCACTTGGTGACGATGCTAACTTTAGTACTACAACTTCAACAGCTTTAGGAAATCGTCTACGAATTGATACAGCTTCACAAGGTTTAACTGGAACACAACAAGCAAACGCAATCACCAATCTAGGAATTACAGCGACAAAAGCCGAACTGAATCACGTAGATGGTGTAACAAGTAGTATACAAGGTCAATTAAATACTAAGCTAAATTCGTCAAGCGCTGCAGTAACAAACAAACTACCAAAAGCTGGTGGAACGATGACTGGCGATATTACCATGGGAGCAAATCAAGTTGATTTTAATGCTGGAGGAGGTAATTCAACCTCAGCTCAAATCGTTGGAGATCGATCAACTACAGATTTAAACAGTAGATTTTTTTCAACAGAAGGCGGCCTTTCTTATACTACATACGAGTCAGGTACAAGTAATAAACCTTCAGGCACAACAAATAATGCAAATGGTGTTTTAACAATTAACACTCATACTGGAAACTACAATCATCAATTAGCATTTACAAATACTAAGGGTTTTTGGCATAGACACAAAAACGCAGCAAGTATAACCTCTTGGGACAGAGTATTTACAGATAACTACCACCCAAATGCAGACACACTTACAACAGCAAGAACAATCGGCGGAGTATCATTTAATGGTTCCGCAAATATTAACTTACCTGGTGTAAATACCGCAGGTAATCAGAACACCTCTGGAACAGCAGCAGGATTGTCAGGCACTCCAAATATAAGCGTTGGAACTATCTCTAGTGGTGCTATTACAAGTAGTGGTAATTTACATGCAGGAGATGGCACAAACATTAGTATGGATGCTTCTGCTAATGGACAGTTAGAAATTGAGGGAAACGGTTATCAAGGTGCCATTACTTTAGATGGCTCTGCTATGCACTTGTATCATAATTCAGCTTCTAGAGATTTAATTTTAGGTACAAACGAAACTGCAAGATTAACAATAAGTAGTGGTGGTACTTTTAACTTTAATTCAAATAACTTACAAAGCATAGGAACTATCTCTAGCGGTGCTATTACAGCTACAGGACTTGCAACTCTTACAAATGTCAAAAGTTTAACTGATTTATTTTTATCAAGAAATGATGGAACTTCTCCTGCTGTTGTTATTAGTCATTTTGATAGATTTCGTTTTATAACAGATAGCACAGGAAATTATAATGAAGCTCAATTAGGAGTAAATCCTTCTGATGTTTTATATACTAATAATGGTTATGCAATTAATACAACTACAGTAATAGATTCAAACAGAAACCTTACCAATATAGGAACTTACAGCGGAAGCGGCACTATCACTATTAATCAGGGTGGTTCATTTAGTAAGCTTGACATAAAAACAAGTAGAACTGGTGCTACAGAAAATATTGGCGGAGTACAATTCTACAACAATTCTGATGTACAAAAATCACAATTGTATGGAACAAACGATGGTAAACTAAAACTTGCTACAAATGGTTCAACTGTAGCTCTTACATTAGACGCATCACAAAACGCCACCTTTGCAGGAACTAATACCGCTACACGTTTTATACAGAATGGGTCAGTTTCAAACGATCTTTACGCTGCAGACTTCTCAAGAAGTGGCAGTGGTATTACAACACCAGATATTTGGGGTAGTAATAATACTCTTGTTATAGGTACATCTTCAAGCGTTGAAGTTATTGGAATGCAGAATAGTGACGCTACTTTCTATGGTGATATATATGCCAAAGATAGTAATTCAACTACTGATCCAACTTATGCATTTACTGGACATACAAATAGTGGTCTATCGATATATAACGATGGTTCATCAGATTATTTAAATTTAATAACAAGCGGTGTAAGAAGAGCCTATGTTAATACAGCAGGTATCACTTCCTCAGGAAATGTTTATACAGGCAATGCATCTGAGTTTAGAAATTATGGTGGAACATGGAAAGCTACCACAGGTGTAACAGGAAACGGATTCCAATTTATAAATAGTGTAGATGGAACTGCAATGACGATCTCCTCAACAGGAAATGTTGTTTGTACTGGTTCTTTATCAGCAGCAACAAAATCTTTTGATATAGAACATCCTTCTAAGAAAGGAATGAGATTGCATCATGGTGTGGTTGAAGGCCCAGAGCATTCCGTATATGTCCGAGGCAAATCGAAAGAAAAAGTTATACTACTACCAGACTATTGGGTCGATCTTGTTCACGAAGACACGATCACAGTACAATTAACGGCTATCGGCAATGGACAAGATTTATATGTCGAAGATATAAAGGATAATAAAGTTTACGTAAATGGAGATAATTACTTCTATTATATACAAGCAGAAAGAAAAGACGTAGAAAGATTTGAGGTGGAATATGGGAATAGCTTATAATCCTAGAATAAATACTTCAGGATTATTAGCCTACTATGATGCTGCTAATTCTAAATCGTGGACAGGTAGTGGAAGTTGGAAAGACTTATCAGGAAATGAAAATGATTTACTAAATAATGGATCTGTAACTACGGGTACTATTGGTGGTGCAACAGCAATGAATTTTGATGCCTCTGGTAAATACTTTGAAAATACAACAGCATTTTCAGGAACTTCTCCAACAACGAATGCAACTTTAGAGGCTTGGATCTACCCCGCCGCAAGTGAAGTAACTAGTGGAGATAGGGGAACAATTATTCGACTACATGGCGGTAGCGGTCATTATTTAAGTTGGAATAAAAGTAATAGAAAAATGTCAGGTTACTGGTATAATCATGCAGATGGAGGTACTTCAAACGGTTATCATGAAAGTGGAGCCGCTATGGCAAGAGAGCAATGGCATCATGTTGCTGAAGTGTGGAATTTCACTGATCAAAAACTTTATCAATTTACAAATGGAGTAAAAACACAGTCAAGCACTGTTGGTACTGGTAATGCTAATACAAAAATAGAGGTTGGAATGGAAAGTAGTGGAAGACAATTTGCAGGGGGTATAGCAGTAATTAAAATTCATAATACAGCACTTACGGATGCCCAAGTATTACAAGCATATAATGCATTAAAGGGAAGATTCTCATGAAATATATAGAAGAACACATTGATATTGAAGGAAATATAATTTATATTGTATTAGAAGATGCAGACATGATTAGTACACATACTACTCGAGAAGAAGCAGAAGCAGAATTATGAGTTTAGGACACGGACCAAAGATAGTTACAAATGGCTTAAAGATTTGTTTTGACAAAGACGAAACTAGAGGATTTAATACAGGAAATAATTATTATAATATTGTAGATGGAGATGATAATACTTTTAATGAAGCTAGTTGGTTTGTAGGTGCTGATGAAATTAGTATATCATGTGTAGTAGAAGTATTATCAACAAATACAAGTTATGCCTATCATCCAATTAATAGTTGGGGAAACAGTGGTACAAGTACAGCACGTATTGTGTTATATCATTTTCAAGAATATAATGATGATTCACGTACAAATAAATTTGCTTGGTATGCACATGTAAATGGCATAGGTTGGAGTCATGTAGGAGAAATGACTTCTAAGTTAGATACATATCCACAAACACATTGGTTCGGCTTTACATGGAATATATCAAATAGTGTTGGGTATGGCCAAGCTTGGCATAACGGAAGTAAATTAAATTTAAGACAATTTTCAGGAAGTGGAGCAGCTCTAACTTTAGGAAGCGGTACTGGAGGAATAGGTATACAGGGTAATCCAGATAATAATTTTAACGGAATACAATGGATAAAGAGTGGCAATTTTTACGATAGAAAATTAACAGACGAAGAAATGCTTCAAAATTGGCATGCAGCAAGAGCAAAATATGGATTATAATATTATAGAATTAGAATTTAATATTAATGAAGGTGGAGATATTGATCCACTATTTAAAGTAGTTGATACAAATAATAACGAGTTATTTTTTGGCAATACTGAAGAAGAGTGCGAAACTTTTATAACTACTTTATAAGGAGGATTGAACTATGAGTGTACATGCAGGAAGTGATATTGTAACAAATGGACTCGTTTTGTGTGTCGATGCTGGTAATACTAATTCGTATTCTGGTAGTGGAACAACCTGGACAGATATAACACAAAATGGAAGAAATTGTACTTTAAATAATTCTCCTTCTTTTGATTCTGATGGTTTTATAAGTTTTGATGGAACAAATGATTATGGCTCATTTTCTTCAGAATACTCATTTAATACGGGAGGAGGAACTGACTATACTTTTGAACTTTGGTTTAAAATGAGAACTTTACCTACTGCAGAATATTCAGCAAACGGGCATATATGGGGCGGCGAAAATGGAAACGATCTTGTAATTTACTTAAACCCCGCTTCAGGTGGTACAAGTAGAGGTATAATGGTTTATGATGATTCTCGATATAATACAGCCCATTTTACTACTGCAGGATTTAGTGCAAACACTTGGGCTCAATGGGTTATAACAGGAGATGGCACCAATCATACTGTGACACATTATATAAACGGAGAGTTAGATAGAGGGCCTACTTCAGTAGTGGCAAGTCAACAAGTTCGGCCTTGGGGAGGAACTCGATTTGCATATGACGCTAGATGGAGTACATACAGCACTTTAGATCTAGCAATTGCAAGACAGTATAACAGAGCATTAAGTGCCGCTGAAGCAAAGCAAAATTTTGCAGCACAAAAAGGAAGATTTAATCTATAGGATATAAACAAACACCAAGCAAATTTAATGCTTGACAAGTGGTCATAAATTTAGTATAATTATGACTGGAGATAACAAATTATGGCAAATTCAGATAAAGACATTTTAATAACACCGAATAGCGGTTCGTCTTCTGCTGACCCAAAGATAGAGTATGTAGGAGCGGATAGCTCAGGCAATGACACTATTACAGTAGAAACGCTCTATGATGGTACAAAAGCAACACTCAGTTTTGAGGGGAGTGCAGGACAGCTATTTTCTATAGTAAATGACTTAAGTAGTGATCCAATTTTTTCTGTAAATGATGTATCTGGTATTCCTTCAATTGAAGTAGACAGCGATGGTGAAATAAGACTTGCAGAATTTAGTGGAAACGTGGGTATTGGAATAAGTACTCCTACTGAATTACTACATGTAGACGGCAGAATAAAATCAAATAGTTTAACATTATCAAGTTTATCGACACAAAGCTCAGAAGCAACTGCTGTAATGATAGATGGAAGTGGGATCATTGGAACAAGAGAACTTGGTTCAAATGCTTTTAATTCTACCTCTTACTTAACAGGCAACCAAACTATTACTTTAACTGGAGATGTATCTGGTTCAGGCACTACTTCAATATCAGTCACAATAGCAGACGATTCGCATAACCATGTAATCTCAAATATAGATGGATTACAAACTGCACTGAATACAAAAATACAACAAGGCTCAAACGCCACAGCAATTAGTAATTTTTCTAATACTAACCCAGGTGGTGGATTTAGGCTCCTAAGAGTAACAGGAGGCACAGACAGGTTTAATGCCGGCCATCATAACTTAATTCAATTACCTAACTCGGGCAGTAGTGGTTATGCAGTACAAATTGCGGCTTTATCTGAGAGTCCTAAGATAGGTTGGAGAGGACAAGGATCTAGTACTTGGAGTAATTGGTACGAAATATATCACGAAGGTCACAAGCCAACATACACTGAACTTGGTACAATGGCATATTCCAATCTTACTGGTACACCCTCAATTCCATCACTCTCAGGTTACGCAACAGAATCATACGTAGGAACACAAATTAGTAATCTAGTTGATTCTTCTCCTGCTGCTTTAAACACTCTTAATGAGTTGGCCGCTGCTATTGGTGATGATGCAAACTTTAGTACTACAGTAACAAATAATATTGCTACTAAACTACCATTAGCTGGCGGAACAATGACTGGAAATCTTGAAGTTGGCGGACAAATTCAGGCCACAAGTACAGGAACTGCAACTCTTATTCTTAGAGGAGATAGTAATAACAGCGGAGATGCTGGACAGCTAGACTCTACAATAAAAATGTTACATGATGATGGTACTCATGGTGTTTTAATGGAGACTAAGAACTATGCAGGAAAACAAAGTTTTGAAATAAAATCATTAGCAGCAGGTACAGCAGCTAGTAGGTTTTTAATACACGAAGATAACTACATAGTTACCAGTGGTGATATCTATATACCTTCAAAAATAAGACATGTTGGAGATACAGATAATTACTTTTCTTTCGCTGCCACAGATACACAAAGTTTCGTTACAGGTAATAGCACAAGACTTCAGATCACTAATAGTTTAGTTAGATTTAACCAAGAGGGCACTAACCAGGATTTCCAAGTCTTTGGGTCAACTGATGATAATCTTATTTTTGCGGATGCAAGTGCCAATAAAGTTGGTATCGGAACTAATACACCATTAGATTTAATACATTTAAAATCAACATCTACAGATGCAAGAATAATGATTGATAGTCATACAGGATATGATGCGGAAGTAAAATTTGCAGAAAACGGAACCGTTCAATATACTATAGGTCATGATGCAAATACCAATAACTTTGTTATTGGTACAACTAATGTAGATACAAATGCAAGGTTCATTATTACTACTAATGGCTTTATTAGAATGAACCACAATAATGCCTGGGATAATTTAGGAACTTTAACAGTAAAACAAAAGGCTGATGGACAAGGCATCGGTATTATTGATAGCGCGGCTTCAAACACACTAGAGCTTTTAAATGAGGGTAGTGAGGCAAAAATTTATTATAATGTAAATAATCCAATAGTATTTGAGCAGTCAGCCGGCGAGAGAATGAGAATCCATGGAGATGGCAACGTTGGTATCGGAACTAATTCTCCAGCCTTCAAATTAGATGTTAGCGGAAACATAAGATCCAGTGGATATATTAGAGTAAATTCTGGTGGTTCATTTAGATTATACAATTCTGCAGGAAGTGGATGGGCTGAATTACTTTTTGATGAGAGTAATAATATGCTTCAAGTTCAAAGAGGCATTAAACCCTCTAGTGATAGCTCATTGGATTTAGGTACTAATGCAGTAAGATGGAGCCGTGCATATGTTGATACATATTATGGAGATGGATCTAACTTAACTGGAGTAGTAGACAGCAGTAAACTACCATTAGCTGGTGGTGAACTAAATGGTTCATTAACTATTGATGTTGATAACCAATCGGGTGGTGCTTTAAGAATTGAAGCCAACCAAACAAATCCTGATAATGATTTTTATTTTGCACAAGAGATCGTATCAACGCTCTCAGGCACTACTGCAACCACAGCAGATAGAGAACAGGGTGGTTTATACATGGACATCAACTCTACTGCTACAGGTGGCGATACTTCAAATGAGCATAGAGCATACGGAGTATATGTTGATCTTGATTCTACAGGGGATGCTGATGTCGTTACGGGTGGTTACTTTAATGCAACAGTAACTCCAAGTACAGGACAAACTACAGAAGTTATTGGTGTTCAAGCTATAGCTGAAGATAATGGTGGTGCAGGAGACGTTAGCAATGTATATGGTGCTAAAATTATAGCTCAAAGTGATAATGCTACATCAGATGTAAATAATCTATATGGCTCTTATAGTAGAGTTACTAATACTGCAGATAGTGGGAATATAGACTTAGCTAGAGGTGTATACGGTGAAGTTGAACTTGCATCAGGTAGTGGGGATATATATGGGACTACTTATGTATTTGAATCTCAATATGACAATAACACAGGCTCTGCTCCAACACATACCGCAGCATTATATTATGGAAACTATGCAGGAACATTACCTACTACTGCTTATGGCGTTTATATACCTGATGTAGTTGCTAATAGATTTGGTGGTACAATTCAAACAGGCATAGGTGCTACATCAAAGGCTGCTTATGGTTTTAATAATGATATTAACACTGGTATGTATAGTCCAGCTAACCATGAGTTAGCGTTTACTACAAATGGGGGTCAGCGATTAAAACTAACTTCTGCTGGTGCTACTGTTACAGGAACAGTAACAGCCACTGGCGGAAACTCTACTAACTGGAATACTGCTTACGGTTGGGGCGACCACGGAAGTGCAGGTTACTTAACATCATTTTCTGAAACAGATACATTATCCGCAGTAGTATCAAGAGGAGCAAGTACCAGTAATACAGTAACCATGACAGGTGGTATTGTCGGAAATAGCTTCAGAGTACGAAGACAAGACAATAATGGCACAATCTGGTTTAATGGTTCATCAGCAACAGATACAAATCATGCTCTTTGGAATGCATATTATGGAACTAGTCCAACTACTAGAGGAGGTGCTGGTACTGGATTCGATGGAATATATTGGAATACATACAGAGGAATGCATATTCGTGGCGGCTTATCTGGATCAGTTGATTGTATCAAGATTACAAATTCAAGTGGTTCAACAGCAGACCATAATGTTACTTTATATGCATCAAATGTAGCAAGACTCGCAACAAATACTAGTGGAATATCTGTTACAGGAAACGTAGCAGTTTCAGGAACAGTCGATGGTCGTGATGTTGCTGCTGATGGTACTAAGCTTGATAGCATCGTTAAGAGAAGCACTGTAACTCTTACTAATTCATATCAGACTGTATGCACGGTGAATGGTAGTGGTTTAGCCTCTACAGTCAGAATGACTATTAATGGAACAGGACCTAGTACTGTAATTGCAACTATACTAGATATAATTGTTAATCATAGTTTAGACATTTTTGTTACATCTCAGACATCTAGTTATACACAGCTAACTGTAAAAATAATATCAAACAATAATGAAGATTTTGCAATACAAATAAAAACCAACAGTACTAACAATTTACCTGTAGCTATGGAAGTGTTTGCTTTAAACAGTGAAGCAATAACCTTTACTAGTACAAATCCATATTCTGGCGCATCACTGGAGCATGTGTGTAAAAATGCAGGCTTTGCAAGCTCTAGTACAGGCGGAAATACTCACGAGTTCTATAGTAATGGCACTAAGTTAATTGCCGCAAATGATAATCAAGCACTCCATGATACAGACGCATTATCTATATCTGGGAATGTTATCACTCTTAAAAAGGGTAATAATGCAACAGAAACCGTAACAATTCCTGCTCAAGGAGATATAACAGGAGTTACGGCTGGAACTGGTCTCACAGGCGGAGGTACTTCGGGTGGAGTTACACTAAATGTTATTGGCGGCGACGGTATTACGGCGAACGCTAATGATATCACAGTTGACTCTACTGTAATCAGAACCACTGGTAATCAAACTATAGCAGGAAACAAAACATTTACAGGAACAACTACTGCTTATAATTTATATGTAGATAATAACACTACTAACTATATTAGACTATACACAGAAGCAGCCACTGCACAACTAGCAGACACTATTTCTGATACTACAACAGATAAATCATATATATATTTTGGGGCAGGAACAGGCTCAAATGATCCAGGTTTCATTATGCACGAAACATCAAATAGTGAAACAAATGAAGGTGTTCTTCATTTAGTTCCTTCTGATGATAACTCTACAAATGATTATGTATCGATTCACGGTACAAACGATCCAGATTGTATTAGATTACATACGTCGGGGCTTATAGAAACTGCCGGCGGTTATACATTAACTTTATCCTCTGATAGTGGTACCATTAATCTTAACGATAACACAAGTGTTTCAGGAAGCATAACAGCTACAGGAGTATTTCAAGGTATAGGTATAAACCACTCAAATGGTACTGAAGTAATAGAACTAAATGATAATACTTATACAATACTAAGAAATCCTGAAGGTTCTAATACCTTGTATTTGGGGGATTCAACGGATAGAGGTAATTATTACGACAATAATCATCACAATTTTAGACCTGCGGGTGGAGGTACTGCGTGGGTAAGGATAACCTCGGGGGGCGTAAATGTTCAATCAGGTAATATCCAAATAAATGGCACAACAGTAATAGACTCCTCTCGTAACCTAACCAACATTGCACTTATTGATTCGGCAACAATCACAGCAACATCAGGTACAGACCAGAGGGTATTAAAACTAAAACAAGCTAGTACTAATACAGGTAATATAATTCAGTTTATAGACCAAACTGGTGCAAATCAATGGGAGATAACTGGTAGAAACAACGGATTTTATATTTTTAAAAATACTGGAACTGGTTCAGGTTATAAGTATAAAATAAATACTAGTGGTCAACACACCTTTACTGGTGCCGCTACTTTTGATGACACTATCTCTAGTGGTAATGCAACAATAAATGGCTCATTACTTGGAAGAGGTTTTAGAAGCAGTAGTAGGGGCGAATTTCATCTTAATTCAGCAGGTTCTTCACATACTTCAGAAATGTTCTTTGGATATGGAGATGGATATACCGATGCAAATATACGTTGGGGCATATCAGACAGAGGTAATGATGATAAATTAATATTTTATAAAGGTCCGGCTCATGGTGGGTTTACTGAGATAATGTACTTACATGCAGGCGATAACTCTATGGTGGTATCTGGAAATATTAGTACAGCTCAATATAGAATATCAGGAACAACAGTAATAGATTCATCAAGAAACCTTACCAATATAGGTACTATTAACACAGGTCAAGGTGCTACTGAAGTTCACTTAATGAACCAAAATATCAGAACAAGTGACTCGCCTTCATTTAATGCTTTAACTATAGATAGCTCAATTTCAAGTCATAATTTATACTTAGATAATAGAAATGACTTTTTAAACTCATCATCACATAGTGCAATTTGGATAACAAGTGGTGCAGGTGGTGCAAGTTTTAAAACTGGAGAAGGAGCCCATTTAGTTTTTGAAGGGAGACAAAATGATAGAAACTTTTATTTCAAAGTTGGAAATGTAACTGCTCCTCAACATATTATGCATAATAATGGTAATGTTGGTATTGGAACGGGTGATATAACTCCTGCCCAAAAACTTGAGGTCAATGGAACAATCCTTGTAAATAATGAAATTCAATTTGTTAACAATCAAATGAGAATTTATAGAAGTAGCGATAGCATGAAAATCAGGACAGGGTCCCAGGATAGAATAACTATACTCTCTGATGGTAAAGTTGGAATTAAAACAGATGCACCCACTTATACATTAGATGTAAATGGTGATATGGGTATTAACGAATACTTATACCATAATGATGATAGTAATACTTATCTAAGATTTCTAGCAGACAGAGTAGTAATTGCAGCTGGGGGCCGTTGGGTATTAGACTGTGATGAAGGAACTGATCCTGATATTCTAAAACTTATGAACGATGCGCAAAGAGCATATTCTGATGGTACTTTCCATGCCAAAGGTGATATTATAGCGTATTCTACTACTACTACTTCCGATAGAAGATTGAAGAAAAACATACAACCTTTAGAAAATTCACTTGAAAAAGTACAAAAACTACAAGGTGTTTCTTTTGATTGGAAAGATGAAGACAAAGGAAGTTCTATAGGTTTTATAGCGCAAGACTTTGAAAAAGAATTACCAGATTTAATTAAAGAAGTAAGATCGTTTGAAGATAAGGACGATACTATTAAAACGATTAACTATGGAAATACAGTAGCTTTGCTTGTTGAAGCTATAAAAGAACAACAAGAACAAATAAACGAACTTACAAAACAAGTTCAAGACTTAAAGGAGAAATAAAATGGCAATAACAAATGTAAGAACAATACAAAGAGTAGAAACATATCCTGCACAGGATTCAAGTGCTGAAGATACTGCAAATGCAAAACATCCATCAGTAATGGTAGTATATAACCACACTTTTGATGACGCAAATGATGCAGATTTACCAGTAGTAACTACTAAAGTAGTGCATTTAAATAAATTTGTAGAAGACGGAGGAGCAGCAACTTCTGTTTCTGATGAAGACGCTTTAGTGCAGACTATCTGTACAGCAATCTGGGCATAAAATGACAATAATTAGTAGCGGACCATTAGCATTAGATGATTTAGGAGCAAATACTACTTATTTTATTAATGATAGTTTTACTGCGGGGTCTAATACTAGTAGAGATGTAGACGGGGATTTTCAAGTAGAAGACCCAAATACAGGCCAAAATACAACCGTAACTCGAACAATATGGCAAGGGCCTGTATATGGGTATAACTTAAATGCAGGTGCTTCAGGCCAAACAGGTTGGAGAGATGCAGTAGCCTGGGACGTAGACTGGGACGATGGCGGCAATGTTAGGCCTGATGTCGGGTCTTTAGCCGCTATGGGTTCTGGTTTAACTGTTACTTATACTGACGGATCAAGTACTTCAAGAACAGTAGTAACTGTGGGTTTAGCAGATGGATCAAAAGGCCCTGACGGTACTGCTCCAGATAAATTTTTAATATTAGCACTAGCAGGGGCAAATATACCTGATTCTGATAATACTTTTAAACAAATAACTTATGGTGGATTAACTTTAGATAGATCAGCAAAAGATTATAAATTTAATACTAATGCTTGTACGGTTTGGATATGGGAGCTTACTCTATCTCAGAGAAACTCAGCAGGTTCTGGTACTGGCACAAAAACTTTTCAACTTATTGAAACCTCGGGCACAAATAATGGAATCGCAGAAGAGTTTGGGGGAGATAATGCAGGTGGTGGCGCACCCGTGGCGATGTCAGAGTACTATAAAGGTGGAAGTTTTGTTACTAGTAATGTAACAGCAAGTATACCTACTAGTGGAGAGATAGCTTTTTCTGATTTTTACGGAGCAACATATGCCGCAGGAAGTTTTCATACTACTACTTTGAGTGTTGGCAATGATGGAGGATATGGATTCTCTGAGTCAGGATTTAGATATCAATCTTCAGGAACGGATTTAGGAAGCCTAGGAGACGCTACCCTCACTTTCAAT
>Ga0208434_1000745_pt1 | contig 14589 bp, 18 predicted proteins | sample 13_taG_FD_184086 | JGI IMG/M metagenome (GOLD analysis project Ga0208434, IMG submission 184086) | Marine viral communities from the Subarctic Pacific Ocean - 13_ETSP_OMZ_AT15268 metaG (SPAdes) (version 2) | ecosystem: Environmental > Aquatic > Marine > Oceanic | place: Pacific Ocean | collected... | reverse complement strand
ACTGCTTCTTATAATACAGCAGTTGGGTATGGTTCTATGGATGCTAATACGACAGGTAATGATAATGTAGCTGTTGGTACAAGTTCTTTAGGTAGCAACACAACAGGTGATAATAATGTTGCTCTTGGATTAAGCTCTCTTTTAGCTAACACAACAGGTTCTCAAAATGTTTCAGTAGGTAAGGCAAATTTACAAGCAAATACAACTGGAGTTTATAATACTTCAACGGGTTATGGTGCTTTAGCAGCTAATACGACAGCCAGTTACAATACAGCTATAGGTGGTTTAGCATTAAACGCTAACACTACAGGAGGTTGGAATGTAGCTGTTGGTTATGCAGCTTTAGATGCGAACACCACAGCAAATTCAAATACAGCTATTGGAACAGAGTCATTGTCAGCTAACACAACTGGTGATTCCAATACTGGTGTGGGTGAAGGAAGTTTATATGCTAATACTACTGGTGTTCAAAATACTGCTGTTGGTAGGCAATCATTGGCTTCACAAACTACAGGCGGTTACAATACAGCAGTTGGTAGAGAAGCATTAAAGTCTAATACAACAGGCAATCACAATGTTGCGTTAGGTAGACTCGCTTTAAATTCAGCGACGAATGCAAGTTTCAATACATCAGTTGGAGATAGTGCTTTAAGGTATGGCACAACAGGACATAGTAGTGTTGCAGTTGGCTATGAAGCATTACTAAATAACACTACAGGTTCTAGTAACACAGCAGTTGGAACAGAAGCTTTAATGGCTAACACTACAGCTGGTGGAAATACTTGTATAGGTAAAAGAGCTGGTCGAGGGATAACCACAGGTGCATCTAATGTTATGATTGGTATTGATTCTGGTTATAACAACACAGTAGCAACTACAGGTTTAGATAATGTTTTAATTGGTGCATATACTGACACTTCTGCTGCTGGTGCAGCTAATCAAATAGCTATTGGTTACGATGTAAATTGTGTTGGAAATAATTATGTAACTATAGGTAGAACTCACGGTTCAGCAAATCAAATATATAACAACTTTAGCAGTAATGCTACTTGGACTCACGCTTCTGACCAAAGAATGAAAAAAGAAATTGCTACTAATACTGACGCTGGATTAAATTTTATAAATGATTTAAGAACAGTTACATATAAATGGAAAGCACCTTCTGAATTAGATGAGTCAATGGTTGGATATAAAGCTGATGTAACTGAACACGATTGCACACATAAAATTTATGGATTAATTGCTCAAGAAGTTAAAACAGCAATGGACACTCATAGCATTACAGATTTTGGTGGTTGGCACGCAAGTGATAATTCAGCAGATAACTTACAAGGTGTTTCATACGAGATGTTTGTAATCCCACTTATAAAAGCAATACAAGAACTATCAGCAAAGAACGAGGCTTTGCTGACTAGAATTGAAGCCCTCGAAGGATAACACAGGAGTAAATGATGGATGTAGATATGACAGCAGACGAAGTAGCAGCAGCTTATGTAGCTATGGGTCATTCAGTAGATGAAGTCAACAGCAGTAAAGGTGACAGAGAAACTGATGATGAATTTGCAGCAAGGAAAGCTAGGAATAAAGAACACCTAGTATTAATGAAAGCAAAGAAGAAGATAGATGGCACAACATCTATTTGGACTGACGAAAGTTTTACAGCAATTGATGCAGCAATAGCATCTTAACACAGGAGAAGATAATGGCTAAAAAACAAAAAGAAAAGCCTATGGTAACAATTAACGATAAAGAGTATGTTTATGAAGATATGACTGACGAGCAGAAAACTATTATTAATCATATTAATGATTTAGATAGAAAGATTGGCACAAGCCAGTTTAACCTCGACCAGCTTATGTTCGGTAAGTCAGCTTTTTTAAACGCACTAAACGAATCGCTAGAAGTAGAAGCAGCATAATGTCTGACAGACTTCGTAACAACCTGATAGCTGGGTTAATAGTTACAGCGTTTTGGATAGTGTTTGTATTGCCAGTAATGGCAGATAACGACCCTATAGTTACGGAGTCTACATCAACAGTTACAACAAATGGTAATCAAACAACTAAGGTAGAAAGTCCACCGCCAAGTGCAATATCGCCTCAGTTTGGTAGTGGTAACAATAGTGATTTATGTACGATTAGTTCTAGTGGTTCAGTACAGACACAGATACTTGGACTCTCAGTAGGTACAACGTACACAGAAGAAAACTGCCTAAGACTAAAGAAAGCACAGAAGCTGTATATGTTTGGAATGAAAGTAGCAGCAGTTAGTGTGATGTGTCAAGACCCAGATGTATGGGAAGCAATGATGTCAGCTGGGACTCCGTGCCCCATAGATGGGCTCATAGGACAGCAAGCTAAAGATGCTTGGGCGGTTAAGACAGACCAAATACCAATGCCACCGGAGGAAGATGAAATTACTGCACAAGAAAAACGTGATAAGGCTCTTAGCATTATGGGCACTGTTGCAGCAGCCTTCATATTCTTCTAGTTATATCTTTGGATATACAGGCAATGCTGCTTTAGATAGCCTGTCTTGGACAATGACTACTCCAATATTAGGAGTTAGTGTTGAAGAAGGACTAGACATAAGCGGAGTAATATATAATTACACAGCTGTTAAAGAAGTAGAAGATGACTTTACAGTTACAATACAAAATGAAAATGTAGATGGTGGTTACATATTTCAAGAAACAGATGATTGGTCAGGTAAACACGGTATGCGAATACAGAAAGTCATACCCCTACCTTATACACCTATAGAAGAATTTGGTGATGGAAGTATAGCTACAACTGGAACAGGTAGCGTAGAAGATGCAAGTGTTCTTTATATGTACAGGTTTGATGGTTGTCGTAATCCACAGAACGACAAAAGCTGTCCGGGTTATGTAGAGCCAATGCCTGTAATACCTAAGATAGAAATATATGACGCACTAGATGATGACGCAGTTATAGATGCTACTGAAAAAACTGATAGTGATTTATATGAGAAAGAAGAAGAGGAAGAAAGAAAAGAAGAAGATGAAGAGGAAGATGAGAACCGTTTAGAACTAGCAATGGCTGCATCCGAAAATGCTTTAACTATAGCTAACTCAGTATCTCAATCAGTTCTTTTACAAACAATAAATAACGCTACTAATGTAAACACTTATTATGCAGCGAAAGTTCCCGGAGGAATATACAGGGAATCTATTTCATTGGACGGAGGAGAGGTGGTTGATAATAGAAAAGCATTAAGAAGTTTAGCTCAAGACAACTTACATAATCAAATGATAGAGGAACAATACAAATGAAAAAATTATTAATAACATCTTTGGTACTTGCCTTAGCCGGTTGTTCATTACTTATGCCTAAAAAAGTAGAAGCTAACACAAATATTAATGGCACAGTAGAATCAAGATGTACAGTCAATACTGATACAGTTGGTTACTACGGAAACCCCAACGCATATACACTAACTACATTACCTGCTAGTGCTGGTCAAGTTCCTATTGTGCGTATTGATTCGTCACTAGCCAATGCTTACAAAGCTCAAATAAGTTACCCTACATCTTTTAGTTCAAGTCCAAGTTTAAGTGACACCGTTGTATGGACAGGAGCAGTAGCAGTAGCACAGACATCATCTACAGATATGAGTGGTTATCAAGCAGCAAGTACAACAGCAGATGGTGGTGCAATGCGAATTTATCCTCTTACTATAGCAGGAACAACTTGGTTTAGTGTTTCTTCACAAGCTACCTATGGTGGTGGACAGCAAAAAGCATTCCCGGGTGGTTCATATACAGCAGTAGTAGTAGCTGAATGTGTCGCTCAGTAATACTGTGCTTACTACTATGTGGTAATGTAGTAGCACATGAAATGACACCCACTTACCCTAAGTGGCAAATGTCAGAAATAGAAGGAATAAAGAAAACCACAATGGAAATGTTTAATAAAAGAGCAGATGTCCAGTGGTATCAGATAGGAATATTTGATAAAGAGTGGGAATCCATTCCTTTTGTAACTAGGTATAAAATATTAAATATAGATTACTTGAGTCATGTAAAGTTTGATGTTTATATAAACGAATCAAACTCAAAGAAAGCTGAATACATTTGCTCAACATCTAAGCTTAGAGGAAATAATAGTAGTAAACCTATTGTAGAATCTAAGATATGTTCGAGGTTTAAGTGAGTTGGTTACGGTATGTTTTATTGTTGTTATGTACACAAGCTATAGCAGACAGTACCTCAATAAACTTTTCTTTACCTAGTGCAAATATAAATAGCGGTACAGACAGCATAAGAGCTGGTGAATTAGATTGTAAAAATAGTATTGGTGGTTCAACAAACTTTGAACTTGGAATGACAGGAGTAATTAACAACGCAGTTACTCCGCTTATAGGCAAAGAAGGTAAAGACCCACAAAGTAAAGACATTGGAGTATACGCTAGAATTATTATTCCTTTAGATGGACCCAGTGAAAGAATTAACTGTAATACATTGTATCAGTTAGAGTTACAAAGAAGAAGATTAGAAGTAGAAAGACTAAGACAAGAAATAGAATATTTAAAACAGATGCAAAACAATAATGACTTTGACAACTGATGGCAGACCTAGAAGAATTAGTAAGCAAAGGCGAAGGCATAAAAGATAAAAAGCTCAAGCTGTTTGGTCTGCGTGTAAGTGGTACAAGTATAGTCGCAGCATTTGCGTTTATTTCAACGATTGTTGGTACCCTGTACGGTGGGTTCCTTATGTATCAGAAAGTCGAAGGAATCGCAAATTTGGACCTTGGAGCTATAGAGTCACAAATGAAAAAGACTTCTTCTGATGTATTAAGAATTGAAGAGCATGCTAACGCTATAAAAATAGAACTAAAAAAAGACATGACTGATTTAAGAAATAGTCAATGGAATTTAGAATCAAAGGTAGACGGTAAGCTACAGTCAGTTGACACTAAACTTACTAATTATGATGACAAACTAGACAGGTTTGAAATCAAAGTAGATAAAACAAAACAAGACTTAAACAAAAGAATACAAGAGTCTTTAGATAACCCACTAGCAAACTAGGAGCAGATTATGATGAAGAAGAAAAAAGGTAAAGGTAAAGGCGGTAAAGGAAGAAAAGGTTACTAATATGAAAGGTGTAAAACATTATAAAAAAGACGGTAGTGTTCATAAAGGTGGTATGCACAAAATGAAAGATGGTACTTTACATTCTGGAAAAACACATACTGCTTCCAGTACAAAATTGTTTCATTATGGCGAGCTTAGTAAAAAAGCAAAAGCTAAAGCTAAAACATCTTGGAGTAGATAATGTCGGTAACATACAGAGGTGAAACTTTTGCAGGGTATAACAAGCCTAAGCGTTCATCTAAAGGTAAGAAATCTCATGTAGTTCTTATCAAAGATAACGGTAAAGACCGTATGATTAGGTTTGGTGAAAAAGGAGCTTCTACCGCAGGTAAACCTAAAGCTGGTGAGTCTGCTGCAATGAAAGCTAAACGTAAATCATTTAAAGCTAGGCACGCTAAGAACATAGCTAAAGGTAAAACCAGTGCAGCATACTGGGCAAACAAGGTGAAATGGTAATGGCAAAACGAGGACTGTACGCAAACATTAATGCTAGGAAAAAAGCTGGCACAAGTAGAAGTAAAAAGAAATCTACTATCAGCAAGAAAGCCTATGCTAATATGAAGAAAGGATTTAAAAAGAAATGAGTGATGAGCTTAGTAGAATGCAATTACAATTAGACAAACACTCTGGACAAATAGCAAAGCTGTTTAGCAAGATTGATGACACTAATTTATGTATACAAAAAATTAACACTTCACTACTTCAAATTAAGTGGGGTGTGTTTGGTGCATTTGCTTGGTACATTATAGGACAAGTAGGGATTATAGAGGCAATGAGGTTAGCAATATGATAGCATTATTAACAAACGTAGCACCAATAGCTTTAGGTTTTGTAGCTAAGTTGTTTGCTTTAAAGAGTCAAGCAGCAGCAGAAAATCAAAAGTTAATGATACAGAATTTGCAAGCACGCAATGATTCTATTAACCAAGCAAGGGACAGAGCAGACAAAGAAAGTCCTATGGCTGCCCTTAATAGACGAGTAATTATATTTGTTATATTAGCACTTATAATATTTACACAAGTAGCTCCAGTATTTTTTAATGTGCCTACAGTAATACCTAATACTATAGAAGGCTTTAATTTTCTTGGTATTCAGTTTACACCAGATGTAGTAGAATACATACAAATACAAGCTGGTTCAGTATTAAAGATGGATGAAATCTTTGGGTGGGCAACAATGATTATAGAATTTTATTTTGGTGCACAATTAGCCAAGGGGAAGTAGATGACATATAGACAAATTATTAATTCAGTGTTACGTAGATTAAGAGAAGATACTATTGCTGGTGACTGGTCAGGAGATTTAATAGATTCTACTACTGCATCAGACTATCAAATATTAATTGGTGACTTTGTTAATGAAGTTAAAAGAGAAGTAGAAGATGCTTGGGACTGGACATCACTAAGACGTGTAGAAACAGTAGCTACTGTAGCTGATACACGTAGCTATAATTTACCTAGTACATCACAACGTACTAGAACATTGTCAGTACAAGAACAAGAACAAGGACAAATGTTACAAGGTGTACCTGATTCATGGATTAGGTCTACACAATATCCTAGTCCTGACAGCTCAGGTGTTCCTTCTTACTTTTCTATTAATGGAACCAGTAGTGGTCTATTAACAGCTCAGATATATCCTAAGCCTAACGGTGTTTATAACATAAATTTTTATTTACTAGACCCACAAGATGATTTAACAAATTCAACAGATGTCTTGACATGTCCAGAGTTTCCTGTTATAATGGGGGTATGGGCACGAGCTATAGCTGAACGTGGTGAAGATGGTGGAACACTATCAGACATGGCACAGATGCAATATCAACAAGCATTGTCAGATGCAATTCAACAAGATGTAGGCAGACACTCAGATGAGGTAATTTGGAATGGCGTCTAAACCAATACAACCTTTAGTATTAGATAACATTGGAATATACGGATTAAATAAACAATCCTCCCCTTCTAGTTTATCACCACAATACTTAACAGCAGCTAACAATGTTATGTTAGATGAAAAAGGACGTGTTACTACTAGACAAGGAATTAAACAAATAACAGATAACATTGGCGAAACACAAGCTAACGCCACTCCTGCTACTAACACACTACAAATTAAATCATTAGGTGAATATAGAAGTGCGACAGGAGCTACTACTTTATTTGCTGGTGCTGGTGCTAATGTATATAAAGTAAATACAGCAAATACTCCTGACACTTTAGACATTCAAACTTTTGCAGGTGGCACAACTAAGACTGACGGTAACTGGCAATTTACAAATTTTAATAATCAATTTTATGGTGTACAAGCAAGTAATAAACCTATTAATTATAGTGGCTCTGCTTGGTTAGATTTAGAAGATGTAGCAAGTTATGCTGCTCCTTCTGGCGTTACTAATTTTACACCTTCTTGTATTCTTGGAGAGTTTGGAAGAATTTGGACAGGAAATATCGGTGAAACTAAAGATGTTGTTTATTATTCAGATTTACTTATTGGACATAAATTTCAAGGAGGTCATTCAGGTTCTCTTGATTTAAGAAATGTATGGGCAGGAGATGAAATAGTTTCAATTAATGGGTTCATGGGTAAGCTAGTTATTTTTGGTAAAAATAATATAGTTATATTTAATGGTCCTTGGTCTGTTGCTTATAATTCTGAAAGTTCAGACTTTGCATTAGATGAAGTTATTGAGGGTGTAGGTTGTGTAGCTAGAGATTCAGTTCAGTTAATTGGTGATGACATTGTATTCCTAAGTTCATCTGGTGTTCGCTCATTAAGTCGTACAATGGTACAAGATAAAATGCCATTACAGGATTTAAGTTTAGCTGTTAAAGACGAAATAAGAGGACACATTGTTACTGCTGATTTAACTAAAGTTAAAGCACAATACGACTTATCTACTGGTTCTTATTTATTATCTTTTGGTGATAGAAATATTGTTTATGTGTTTGATTTTAAAGCAATGACTCCTGATGGTGGTCCAAGAATAACAACTTGGAACTTTGATTCTAAAAGAAATCCTGGAGCTTTTCTATCAACAGACGATACTTTATATGTGGGACTAGGAGCTTTAGATTATGCAGGAAGAGTAGCTACTTATTCAGGTTTTTATGATTTAGAAAAAGAAGATGTTACTGCTAGTTATGGCAATCAATCAGCATGTACAACTGCTGGTCATGTATGGGAATCTAGCACAAGTAAATGTTATAAAGACATTAACAATACTTATCAATCAGATTTTAAAACTACATGGCTAGACTTTGAACAACCGGGAATATCTAAGTTTTTAAAAAGATTTTTAGGTACTTGGTCCGGTGGTAAAAATATGGATGTAACATTAAATTGGTACAGAGATTATAGTGTTTCTCCTGATTCTTCTAACTTTACTTTAGACCCTACAGCTGGAGGCACAGAATTTAAATATGAAGCTCCAAGTGCAAGCGGTACAACTTTGTATGGAAGTGCTAAGTATGCTCCTGCGTTTCATCCTAAAGAATATAAAGTTTCTTTATCAAGAGCAGCTAAGGTTTTAAGATTAGAAGTAATACAAACAGTAAAAGGTTTTAAAGCCTCTTTATTAAATATGAGTATTTGGGCAAAACAAGGGAAAATAAGATGAGTCAATATAATTTAGTAGTACAATGGTCAGGTAAAGATGCTTTAGCTGATAATAATCCGGATAAAGTAGTTAGTGGTGATGACTTTAATACAGAGTTTCTTGCGGTAAAAACTGCGATTAACTCTAAAGCAGATTTAACAGAAAACACACAAATAATTACTGCTGCGACAGCAAGTGCAGGAACTAATACTAATCAGGTAGCAACAACAGCTTTTGTTACAGCTGCTATGACAGCAGCTACAATTAATAATTTAGTTTATCCAGTAGGTTCTGTGTATGTTAATGCAGCAGTCAGCACAAACCCAGCAACACTTCTTGGTGTAGGCACTTGGGAAGCATATGGAGAAGGTAGAGTTCCAGTAGGTAAAGCATCAAGCGGTACATTTGATACGCTTGGTGCAACTGGTGGTTCTGAAACTCAAGCTCTGACGGAAGCTAATTTACCTGCACATAGTCACTCTATGGGTACACAAAACCAAACAAATATTTCAATACACGATAGACAAATAACTTTTTTAGACCCGTTTTGGAGTGGTTTTGGCGGTGGTAGTGCAAGAAGCACAGGCAATACAGGTGATGGAACAGCACACAATAACTTACAACCATATATAGTAGTCTATATGTGGAAACGCACAGCATAGGAGAATAAAATGTCAGCATGGATGCAATTAGGAGCAAGCGTATTAGGAGGAATATTCGCTAATAAGCAAGCAAAGAAAGCACAGCAAGCAGCCAATCAACAGGCTGACTGGGCATATGAACAAAGTAGACCACAAAACTACCAAGGTATGTTTGGAGGTTATAATACTGAAACAGGTGAATATCTTAATGAAGATATGCAAGCTATGATGCAACAGTATATGGACAGGCAACAAGCAATAGCTTCTCAGATAGGAGATTATAGTCCTCAAGAATATGCACAGCAAATGTATGACACAGACTTAGCACTGCTTAATCCTGAACTAGAACAACAAGCTTTAACAATGGAATCAAGACTAGCACAACAAGGCAGGCTTGGCTCAACAGGTGGAGCAGGTGCTTATGGCGGTTTAATGCAAGCACAAAACATGACTAGACTTGGACTCCGTAGACAATCTTATGATAAATCTCAACAACAGTTAGATGCTATGAGGCGTAGACAGAATGAAGATATGATGTCTGCTATTGGCATAGGTAACTTAGCTTCTGGCTATGGCGGTATGTCATTAAACTTTGCTAATCAAAGAGCACAGAATGCTTGGAACGCAGCTAACATGAGGTCAGGTGCAGCTCTTGGAAGAGCAGGAGCCACTGCTGGCATGATTGGTAGTGCTTTACAAGGGTTTAATAGTCAAGAAGGTATGAGCTTTGAAGGACTAGGTGGATTGTTTAGAACTCCTAAACCAGCTTTAAATCCTTCAGGTCTTTATCAATATAGACCAAATCAATATTCAGGATTATAATTATGGCACAACAAGGATTATTTGGAAACCAATATCAACAAGCAATTGTTGATGAACAGAACTTAAGAAGGCAATCAGCTCAGACTGGTGGACTTACTGGATGGGCAGCAATTACTAATGCCATGTCTGGTATAGGTAGTGAAATAGGATATCAAGGTGGACAAATGCTTGGAGGTCAAACGCCTGCTCAAATACAACAAGCTAATTTTCAAGCTGTTATAAACAGTGTTCCTGATTTTGACCCTATGAATCCTGAAAGCTTACAAAAAATGTCCTCAGCTATGTGGAAGGGTGGTTTTTATAATGAAGGAATGAACTTATTAAACACAAGTCAATCTATGCTTAAAGACAATGCTCTTATAGATTTATATGCAGCACAAGCAGAAGATGAAAGACGTGTTAAAGCTGGTCCTGATACTAGAACAAATAGTAAAAAACTGTATGATGAGCAGGTTGCTGAAGGAACTGTTACATCAACTTTTAAAGCTTGGCTTGATACTCAAGACTTAACTAATGATGAAAAACTATTTGAAGCTGCAGTAGCTGACGGTTCTTGGAATTTAGACCAAGGTGGTATTAAAGACTTTGTAGACAGAAATGTTAAAGAAGATGTAGTTGAAGAAAAAGAATGGAAATTTAGTGATGTTCCTTCTCAACTTAGAACTGACATTGAAACACAAGTTAAGAAAATTTGGGACTATGGACCTACAACTATAGGTGGAATAGATACAGACTATAAATGGCAAGATATGGTTACTCAAGTTTATTTTATTTCTAAAAACTTAGGAATAACTCCTTATGATTTATTAAATAATCCTATTACAGTTGATGGAACAGAAAGAAGAGTAACGGATACTGATATAATGAAAAATTGGAGAACAGTTTTTAACGTATCTTCTTCAATTGCAGGTACTGGCGACCCTGAAGGTGGTTTTGAAGAAGAATTAACAAAGTAATCTATGGCAGTAGCACAAAATCGTTTTGGAATAAAAGGAACTGTAGACCCAAGAAATACAAATGAAAATGTGTTTCCTGCAGGAGCAGAATCTTTTAATCGTTTTGGTATTAAAGATACTAGAAACGCTAATGAACAAATCTTCACTGTACAAGATACTTCACCTATGGAAGTAGAAGAACTTCCTATGGAAGAAGAACAAGCTACAGAACTTTCTTGGACTGCTCCTGTTATTCCTTTAAAAGAAGGTAAGCAAGGATTTGCTCCTATTGAACTAGCTGACCAAGGTGTCGTTGCAGATGAAAATGCTAAGTTTGATTATCAAGGTTATTTAAAAGCTGAAGATGAAAAGCTTTGGGCAAACTATACTAAGCTATATAAACAATTTAGAGAAGAAGAAAAAGATAAAGGTAAAGTAAAATCTTTAAACAGGTCTATGCAAAACCTCCTGTCTAAACAAGAAACTAACCTTGATACTTGGGCGTGTACTTTAAATAAACAATGCGGTGAAAACTCTGTTGACCTTTTAAATAACCTATCAGAAGAGTGGACTATTTCTGATTTAAGAAACAATAAAGTTCTTATAGCTTCCATACAAAAAACAAATGGAGCTATAGGTGCAGATGGTAAAGTAAAAACAAAAGACCAGTTACTTAGTGAGTGGGCAGCAGACCAACAATACTTAGAATATAACTTTGGTGCTAAAGCATTACAGGCTAGTAAGTATTGGCGTGGCATGACTGATGAGCAGAAAGACAATGCTGCTATACAATGGATTTCATTTCAAAAAGTAAAAGGCAGGCAAGAAGAAGGTGGACTTAACAACGCTGAGAGTTGGAAGAACATTGGACTTGCTATTGCTAGTGACCCTACTAACTATGTAGGTTTTGGTTTAGTTAAGAATATATTTAAAGCAGGTACTAGAGCTGCAGGTATAAAGATAGGACAGAAACCTGTTAAAGCAGGACTATCAAAATACTTACAGAATAGAGCTAAGACTAAAGGTGCTTTGATTGGTGCAGGTATTGGCTTTACTTTTGAAGGTGTTGATGAAGCTTCTGGACAGCAGATACTTAAACAAGCAGGTGTCAGAGATAGCTATGACTGGTCACAGATACTAGCAAGAAGCAGTATTGGTGCAGGTTTTGGTGCTACCCTTGGCTTTGGTTTGTCCGGTGGTGGTGAGTTACTTACAGATGTAGCTAACAGATACATTATAAGAAATCGTTTATCTAATCAAGAGTTTTTAGATGAGATAGCTACTACTGTTACAGATGAAAAGTCTTTAAGAAAGTGGTTAAAAAACATAGGATGGAATAAATCTGATGTACAAGCAGAAGTTAAAAAACTAAGAGAAGCTGAAGAAGCAGGATATGTAGTTCCTAGTACACCTAAAAATACAGAAGCAGATATTATAGGTAAACAATCAAAGACTAGGTTTCAAGTAGCTGATGAGATTACTTATGGAGCAAAAGAAGAAGCTGCACTAAGAGCGTTGGCTAATGAAAGAATTATACCTAACGCAGAAATTAAGAACTCTAGGCAGATAGATAGAAACGAACAAATAAGAAAAGCAAAAGAAGATGTAGAAGCACTTAACGAATATCAAAGAGTTGTAATGGTTCAAGCTAATGATGTAGCAGGACAGCAACCTTTTAGTAGATGGGGTTACAATGTATTTGATAAGCTAAGTAGAATGTTTAACGATAAAGTTACTCGTGCAGTATATGGCAATGATGCACTTTTAACTAACTCAGGTGCAAGAGGATTGGCTGATGCTTTACGTGGTGCTAATGTTACTATTGATATAAACGTAGCTAGGTTTAGTGACGACATTAATAACTTTATTAATAAAAACGCAAAAGAGTTAGGAGATATTAATAAGCTTATTGATAAGAATACCAGACCTTCTTCTATAAACAAAGCACAAAAAGATTTCTTAAAGCTAGTAAATGACAGGAAAGTTAGAGTATTAAATGATGCTTATAAAGCTAGGGTTATAACTAAAGAACAACTAGCTAAGTATAAAGCTGATGAGTCATACATACCTCGTGTATGGAACACAGCTAACTTAATGACTAAAGAAGGTTCGGAAGCTTTTTCTACATTTCTAAGCAACGCTTTAAAAAAGAAAGAACCCGGAATTAAAAAACTTATTGACAGCATTACAGGAAATAAAAAACTTTCTGATGAGGTAATTAATTCTAATGCTAGTCCTGAGTCAGTTAGAAACATGTTTCAGTTAAAGTCTATCGAAGGTACTGACATGAAACGCTCTACTCATTTAGAGAACGAAAGAAAGTTTAAGTTGCCTGAAAGATTAGAAAGAGAACTAGACCCGTTTATGGCTGACCCTGCTGACAGGTGGACTAAATTCTTTGCTGATACTATAAGAAGAAATGAGTATGCAAAAAGATTTGGCTCTAATGATGAAAAGTTTAGAAAGTTTATTAAAGACCTAAAAAATCAAAAGACAGAAAAAGCTAACAGACAAGCTAAGGATATAGAAGAGGTATACTATACACAAATTGGTGATGCTAGTAGGTCTGCTACTATTAGAGCAGCAATGGAAAACCCTAAAGTTGCTAGAGCAGTAGCTAAGATTAATGCTATACAAAACCATAAGCTAGGATTAGCTGCTATACCTAACGCTACTCAGTCTTTTGTTAACGGTACTGTGTTGTTAGGTAAGTCAGGAAGTATGTTAACTGCTCCATTCAGAGCTATCTCTGCTATTGCTAGAGCAATCATTAGAACCAAGAGGGACCAACAAGTTTTTTATAATGTAGGTGTATTAGGTGAAATGGACTTAGCTCGTATTGCTACAGAAAATGCTCCTAGTGCTAGGATTATTGATAAACAATTTAAAGGTCCTCTTAAATTTTTAAATGAACCTACTGAGTTTTTAAGAGGTACTGGGTTTATGAGTGTTGAGAGAATGAACAGAAGAGCTGCAGGTATGATGGGTTACGGTCATGTTAATTCTTTACATAATAAATTAATGAAGCTAGTATCAGAGGGCAGACGAAACTCAACTAAAGCAATTAAACTTGAGAGAGAATTAAAAGAACTAGGAGTAGGTAATCCGTTTAAAGCACAGCTATCTGAGCAAGACTTGGCTGTTAGTGGACACATGTTTAATAAGTTTGTAAACTTTTCAGGTGAGTCAGGAAACTTACCAGTTAACTGGAGCAAGCCTTGGTTTAAACTAATGACTAAGTTTAAATCGTTTATGTTTTATCAAGCAAGATTCTTAAAGCGTAACGTAGCAGATGAATTGTTTATACATGGTAACGCTAAACCTTTAGCTTTGTATTTAGTAGCTGCAGGTTTTGCAGGAAATGCTGCTGAAATTACAAGAGCCTTAGCATCAGGTAAAGACATAGAAGAAAATAGAAATGCTTTAGAGCTATTGATTGCAGGCATAGGAAACGCAGGTGGTGCCGGTTTATGGTTTG
>Ga0208434_1000741_pt1 | contig 14645 bp, 5 predicted proteins | sample 13_taG_FD_184086 | JGI IMG/M metagenome (GOLD analysis project Ga0208434, IMG submission 184086) | Marine viral communities from the Subarctic Pacific Ocean - 13_ETSP_OMZ_AT15268 metaG (SPAdes) (version 2) | ecosystem: Environmental > Aquatic > Marine > Oceanic | place: Pacific Ocean | collected... | reverse complement strand
TGGGAATCAAGGTATGATAGTAGTAAGTAATCAGCCCATTTGATTGCCTGACCAAGACCATCAGCGATACCACCCAAAGATTCCTTGCCCCTCCTGTTTTTACTCTGGGGTCTGCCAGTGCTTATCAGACCAAGCTCAGTTTTGTTAGCAGCCGAAAGAGGGTTTTCATCTTCCGAGTTAAAAATAGGTTTGTCGTGTATGTTTTGTTTTCCCGACTCACCAAAAAGAGTGGGATTAAAATCGTCCAAGAGTGCTTCTAACTGTTCCTGTTGCTCTTTCGTAAGAGGGCTAGTCATCTTGCCCATCATGCGAACCTGTTTGGGGGTGGCGTCCTTTATAATCTGATACCTATAATTATAATAACCTTCTTCCTTGTCCTTGCCCAAAGCCCAATCGATCTCCCATTGCTCGGCATCACGCTGTGGTCTTTTTGAGTTTATCAGCTCCCTTAGGACCTCGGCATGGTTGTCTTGCCTATGAGCGTCTGTATTAATACCATACAAGAGTTTCTTGCCATCAAGGGCACCACTTTCAATTTGTTTTAGTATCCACGCTCTTCTCTTAGGCTCAACATTCGCAATGAGCATTTGATCCCAATGCCCATTTTCATCCTTATAACTAAAATCAATCGGCAGCCCTTCTTCTTCCGATATTATGGGCTTACCTGTGGTATCTTCTTCTACCCCAAGAAACTTCTTTTTCCCAGTATCAACAGGTCTTTCTACTATGTAGTATGCCCCAGCCTTTCTTAGAGATTTTTCGTGTTTTTTAAACGCCTTCTCTCTTTCAGCATATTGAGAGGACAGTTCTGATTTTAAAACTACTTGTACATTAAGTATTTTGTCGCCAGATTCAGCTCTAGTAGGTTCAGTTGTAATTATGGGTTCAAACAGCGGATCTATGTTTGAAAGTGCCTTGGCAAGATTACTCTCCTCAACTTTAAAGCGTACGCCCACCCTTTTTTGGGATTCTGGAGAAGCAAAACTTTCTGGCAGTTCCCCTTTGTACACAAGAGCATTGTATATTTTAACATCACCAGCAGCTAACCATAGTGCAAAAAGGCGTATAGCATTACCCCTCGAACCGACATTATACTCAGCTTTAGAATTAGCTAAGTTCGAAAATGGATTGCCGTAATGCTTGTCCCCTTTCTTTCTAAAAACGCTGATTCCCCTGCCAGCTTTTTCTGCTCTATTTACGGCTTGAGTTGGGGTTTCATTTTCTCTCGGTATTACATAAATTAACTCTACGGGATCCTTTCCTTCTTGGTAATCCGTGTCCTTTTTCTCTCTTAAATGTCTTGAGTGGCTAGCCTCTACCCTCAGTTCAGGGGGGTACTCTCTGCCTGAAATATCTGGTACGCCTATGGTATCTGGATTTACCTTATGAAATGCAGCGTGTATGCTTAACTCATCCGCATCGTACTCTTCTTTTTGAATTTTGGATATCTTAATTCTGCGAGGAACACCCTCTAATTGCACATAGGTAGTCCCATCGTCAGCTCTTTCAATTTTGGAGACTACCCTACCCTCGTAAACAAAAGTTAGCTGACCATCTATGAGCTCCCATACTGGTCCTAATTCATCAATATTAGGATCTTCAACTACTTCTGTTACGAGCTCGAACTTTCCTCTTTCTACCGTAGGTTTAGTGCCAGGTGGGTAATATGTTTTACCTCCTTTGGGATCACTTTTTGCAGGGAAGTATTTACGCCTGAGTATATACCTTGATGGGAGGAATACTTTTTCGGAGTTCTTTAATGATTCGGATGGTTCCAACCCGCCAAATTCTTTACCCCACTCTGGGTCGGCTTCTTCAAGAGTCTTGATTACATTACCATCCGAAGAAGTGCTGATCGTATGGGGATCCTGCTTTGCCAGCACTATTCGCCTTTTAAGTGCCGTAAATAATGCTTCCGTGCCCACCGCTTTTGCTTCTGGGTGTAAGAAGTATTCAAGATCTGGGATACCCTCTACCCACTTGGCAACGCCCATTAAATCGAGAAGTTGAAAGTCAACGAGAGATCTGGCTGCTATTTTTGGATTTACCGTCTTTTGTTTTTGCAGTTGATCCAAAACCCTTGCAAAAAGTGCAGCCATCATATTGACGGGCTCGTAGTTCGGATTCAGTATCTGGGTATTTTCCCAATTAATTGGGTTTGAGAAAGCGTCTTTTTTGCCCATTAGTTGAGCTTTTTGAACACCCTGTGCCTTTACTAGATCCGATTTCGTTAGATCCTGAGTATTGTTTATTGCTGCAAATACCATGTTTAGGGCAATCCTGGCATCCGTTGAATCTATGGCATCATCTCTAATTTCAGAAGCACTTTGCTCGGTAAGGCTTGCAAACTTAAACAAAGGTCCCTGCTGAAAACTTTCTGGTTTCCCATATCTGTTGATTTTCATCCCCGCAAGCTTTGCTAGGGTTTGGAGGGCAAGACCTTGCTTGTTTATTTTTCCAAGTTTATTTTCCTCTACTTTCCCCTCTCTACCTATGTTGAGCTGGAGACCCATGTTCTGCCATTTCTTAGACCTCATGGCTTGACCTATAGTGAGGTACTGTGATCTAACGCCATACTCTCCTGTCACGGGATCTTTTGCTGAGAACTGATGGTCTCCCCACATCTCCCTTTGCTCCTGGCTAAGGTAGTACTCGTTGCCCCTGCTCATATCGAAAATCCTACTGAGGGGAATCTCAGTCCAATGTAAACTTTTGGTAGCCTCTTTCTTTGTTACCTTTCTGAGGTCATATTGATAAACTAGTACACCATCTATGTACTCATAGTCATAACCCGTTATCTCGTACGCATAAACACCATCGGGTTTTTGAATAGGTTGCCCGTTTTGCGGATCATTCTTCAGGGCTTCCTCTTCCTTTGTCTTGGCATTGACAGCTGTGTTAACCATTCTAAAATTAACATAGTCCCCTACTTTGCCTATATTTCTAGTAAGCTCGGCTCCGCCTGCGGTTAGGTTGACGAACTCTCCTTTTGTGCTGTCTACAAGGTGGACACCATAAGGCACTACCGTTTTTATATTAGGTGCTTGGGCTGCGAGCTTGGCGAGCTGTTTGGACTCCGTATAAGCTTCTACCGCATCGTCTACTTCGGTTATGGTGAATGGAATATCGGAGCCTTGGCGTCCTTTTTCATAAAGCTCTCTGTTTGCTATAATGGCTTTTTCACGCTCTTCTAGCGAAAGATTTGCAAAGTCCTTAAAGGCGACCCCACCTTTTTCCCCTGGAATGAAAGCTCCCCACGATCTTCTAAGTCTAAAAGGCGAACCAACGGGAGCTCGGGGATACTTTGATCTTAGTAATTTGTTACCCTCTTTCCCATATTGATTTTTAAACCCTATGCCTTTTTCAACTCCTGCTTTAAGGCGTCTTTTGAGAATGAATTTATCCTCATCGACCAAAGAAGTGCTTTTGGGGGCTATAGAATTTTTTCTATTCATACCCAAAATACCTCTCATAATTATCAGAGGATTTCTCATGGCTATTTTTCTGTCCCTATCTGAAAGAGTATCAGTGTAAGCCTTAATACTTTTTATCAGACTGGTTTTTGCTTCTTTACGGGTAGTTGCCGTTAAGCCCAAAAGGCTAATAGCTTGATCTAGTATCTTTTGTTCTGTTCCAGAGCCTAGCAAAAGAAACTCTTGCTGTTTATCGGGAGCTTTTTCTGGTCCTCTTAAAACAAGGTATTCGACAAATGCGTCACCTATAGGAGCCTGTTTGGTTTTTGCTGGGTAGTATTCAAAAAACTTGTCTGGGTGATACTTGTTAAACCACTTGTATCTAGCTTTGTCATCAACGCCCTTTCTTACAAGGCTATCGTTCCAACGCCAGAATTGGCTTGAGTAGACCTCCTGTTGGTTTAGGGTGCGATCTGGGTCTGTTGCTGAAAAAGGTTTGCCCTTATCGGTAACCCTGGCTTTGGAAAGTAAATCCGTATAAAAAGCAACCGCATCACTTTTCTCGCTTTGAGAACCAAGTGTTTTACCGTCCTTAATGTCGTTAACCCTGATGGGTTCAATGCCATACTCTTCCCAAAGAAAATCATATTCCTCTTCTATTCGATTAGCTTCTTCGGCTTCTCTTATTTCAGCTTCTCTTTGGAGTTCTGCTTCTTCCTGAGCAGTTTCGTCATAACTTCTTTCTAATTCAACCTCTTTGGCAGCCTGCTCTCTTTGTGCTTCTAATTCTAATTCTGCTTCTTCTTGAGCAGTTTCGTCAGCTTGTTGTTCTAAAGTTTCAGCTTCTTGAGCTTCTTTTATTTCAGCTTCTCTTTGGAGTTCTGCTTCTTCCTGAGCAGTTTCGTCAGCTTGCTGTTCTAAATAATCAAGCTCTTCTTCTGTCCGTTGCCTATCTAACTCAATGCTGGCAAGAGTTTGTTCGTAATCTGAAAATGGGTCACCTTGCTCTTCCTCAGTCCTCCCAGAAAGTGCTCCAGTGACTTTAGCGGATTTTTCAGAGCCACTGGTAGTTGGCTGATTAATTTGGGTAGGCTCAAACGGGCTTACCTGACCTTCTGAACCGAGTAGGTTTGATCTTCTGCCCTTACCCCTTCTTGGTGCCAATGATGGCTCAACACCTGGTACTGTCTGTGTTTTTGTTTCCTTTTTTAGCTGCCTATTGGTGAGCCTAGCAAGTGCATCAGTGCCCTCTAGCTGTATATTAGGATTAGTTAGATCGGCACCCGCAAATGCTTGGGCTATGCTGTTTCGATTGCTTCGGCTTAAAGAATCCCACCCTTCGTAGGCTCCAAGGAATATTGCCAGAACATCTTTTTCGTATTTAGTGAAAGATTTAAAGTCCTGATTTAAATTTATAGAGGGGGCTAAATCCGATTGTTGTTCGGTTGTCCCAAAATTAGCGTTATACCACCTATCTGGATCGGAGTACATTCCGTCTTGATCTACCCCCATCACTTGGAGAAGGACGGCAGCGAGCAAGTCTCTCGTATTTTGCCCCGCTGAGGATCCTACGAACTGTTTGGCGTCTTCGGAACTCTCGAACTTAGATAAAAAGTCATCTACCGACTGCTTGATTTTGGGATCGACTCCCTGATCCATGCCAGTCAAGACTCTAACAACCTGATGTGCAAACCACTCTGATCGAGCTCTTGCGCTATCCTTCTCTCCAAATTTCCTGAAGAAAGGAACGCCATTGTACATCGTCCTTTGCCAACCACTCAGGCTCGAAAACTTAGCCTCACCTTCTTGCAGATATGAAGCCCAGTGATCTTCCTTTTCTTCTGGAGTAAGCTCGTCATAAAGTTTTTTAACATTTATGCCGTACATCTGCTCAATGAAGTGAGATGCTTCATGCAGAATGGTGAAAGCGTGATCCTTGGATAGGTTGATGTTTACAAAAACGGTTCCAGTAAGCTGATCATACGCACCTTTTGTGTTGTGCGACATAGGGCTTCTGTCACTAAAAACAAAACCCATATTTCTTATTCTGCCACCAAGCATATCCAGAAGAAAACCTAAGATTCTTCCCGAGGTCGTGTTAAAATCTACCCCAGAGGCAGCTAACTCCTGCCTTGCCAGCTGAGCATTTGGAAAGAACTTTCTTTCAAAATGGTATCCGCCCTTATCCACTTGCTGTACAGTGGTTGTCTGTGCGTCACCTTCAACTGATTTCCTGCCCTCATGCTCAAGAAGTATGGTTTCCTCTACTCCCCCTAAATCATTTTGCCAAGTGTGGGCTTTGCTACTCATTGCTTGCACAACAAAGGCTGCTCCACTTGGTCCCGCAAATTCTATTACACCCTCGGCAGCTAGAGCATCCCAGTCCCTTATAAGAGGATCACCTGGGTCTCTAGACCATATCTGCCCCAAAGCCTCACCCGACATACCTAAACCAGATTGGACGGCAGTCTCGGCTGCCATACCAGCAATATTGCTTTTTCTGGTAACAGAACCAGCAGAGTCCCTCGCTGCTTTTACGCTTACCGCACTTTTTATGTTTTTGGTTGAAACAGCTTTATGGGTTCTTCCCACCACGCCCATGGCGACAGCATCGATCATTGCAATGCCACCCGCATACTGAGCTGCTTTTTTCCGTATCTTAGCCCTGATCTTTGGGTTATTCCAAGCAGCTACGAAAATATGAGGGTTTCGCCAATCGACACCCAGTTTGTCTAACTCACTTAAAACCTCACCAGCGTATTCCAGTACAAATGAGGCAATCGGCACGGAAGCTTTTGCGCCCAATGCTATACCTCCAACCGCACCCCCACCAGCACCCAACAGGGTTCCTTTGGGTCCAGCAGCAGAACCAAAAAGAGCGCCTTTGGCTGCTCCTCCTGCTGCAAATGCTGGCACGACTCTAGCACCTTCAGTAAACCAAGCACTAAAAAAGGAAGTAAGGGTTTCCGCAACCATCTCTGGGATGGCAGTGGGATTTGAAAATATCTTGCCGACAGCTTCAAGAAAACCATCCGACTTAGTAGCTTTAATGGCTTTATAGGCAGAAGTCATTTGGAGTTCATCAGTCTCCTCCATCACATCTATTATCTGCTGTGCGGTATCAACATCTATGGCATCCAACAAAGCTGGGCTAAAATCACTTAAATCTTCTTGCAGATCACCACGCTTGAATGCGTTACCAAGACCAGCCCAGAATCCTACGGTATCACCCCGATCTGGAATTTCATTACCAAGACCCATCTTGGCAGCTTGAACCCATGCTTCTTCTCGAACCTTTTTGGCTAGCTCCCACTTCTCTTTCTTGTCGGGAGTTTGGTCTCTCCAGTAATCAACGGCAGCATTCTGCACCATGTTGTGTGCATTGAATACGGTTTCCACCATCTTGGATGCAATGAGCTTATCCTGACCTCCCGCACTCTCGAAAGCTTGCTCAATAGGAACTCCTTTCCATGTAGTAGCTCCTGCTTTCTGGGCTTTCTCAAGATTGAGTATAGCCCTTTCGCCTTGGTTCATGTAAAGAGGATACCCTGCAAACTTCCCAAATTCTGAGAAGTTTACGCCCTGAGACCTAAGACCTTCGTCCCTCTTATCGAGAGCCATGGTATTCTGAAATGCTTTAATGCCCTGCTTTCGGGCAGCAGCGAGTTTGGCTTGATTTCTCTTGTTTACAGGCTCGGATAAGTCCCCAGCGGTAGCACTGTAGCCCCCGTCATAAGGTATTCTGGGGTCAAGCTTATCTTCGTTTAAGAGTCCGTTGACACCATGAATAGGTTCTTCAAAATCCTGCTGATCCAGAAGTTCGTTAAATGCCTTATCGCTAAGCTTTGCCCCACCAGTCTCTGCTTTGTAGTTATCGGCAGCTCGTCTAAAGGTCTCTGGTAGAGAGTATTTGGCTTGGGTGAGAGCATTCTTTCTGTTTACGGCATTTTGCTCTGCACCTGAAAATCTATCTAGATCGGTCTTTAATCTTCCGTACTTTTGCTTTATTTGTTGGTACTTTGGGAAATGGGTCATGCCAGCTATGGCTTCTTCATTTTTCCCCCCAAACATTCCTGTTTCCTTGGATTGGGCGTCTAGTACATTGAAATGGTCATCGAAGCGTTTAAAAAGAGTATCGTGATCATCAAAATCACTTTTCTCCGCATCGAGCATACCCATACCAAGAGTGTCCTTATAGAAAGGAGTCATGGTATCGGTCATGAACTGATCTAGGGCACCTTCTTTTTCTCTTCGTACCCTGCCCAGACCAGCTGCATCGGAAGAAAGAGCACTAAGCTCTCCTTCCAGCATTTTAAAGTCTTCGAACTGTTGGGGTTGGTATTGTACAGGATCCTGTACAGGTTGTTGCGCTTGGGGTAGTGCTACGGGTTGATAAGGTTTACTAGAATTGAAACCACCAAAGAGCTCTTCATCTGAGCTCTCCCCAGTGTAGTCTTCTGCACCGAGGTCTAGATCCTTAGTTGGGTCCATTTACCCGAATGCGTTGAGGAGTCTTGGTCCTTGTTGTTTTTGCTTTTTGTTCTTCAGCTCAGCTTGCTCCATTATATTTATTTCATGGTCGTTAAACCCAAGGGTTCTTCTATCCATTCTGGAGCCTGGTCTGTAGATTCCTTGCTTAGCTAATCTTTTCTCGGCTAACGCCTCAGGGGTTGGTAAATTATGACCTGGGTGGTTTCTGTGATCATCAAGCATCCTCCTGCTTTCAGCTAAATTGCTGTAACCAGTTTGCTCTGTTATGCTAGAAGGTGTTATTGCAAAAGGATTCCAATTAGGGTCTCTCAAGTTTTTGCTATACTCGGATTGGTGGACATTCAAGCCTTGAACATTAGCCATTTTATTTCTGTAAAAAGCATCTCGCTCTGCCTGACCCATACGAGACATCTTGAGCATATCTCTTTTTAGATCCAAATTACTTAAACCGTTGTTTTTGTATGCGTCTGCCATTCTTACAGAGTCAGTTATGCCACCTCCAGACATTGGGTCTACGGTAGCTCTGTGACCTGGTTTCATATTTGGGTCTATTGCGGTATACCCAAGCAATTGCCCGTTGCTGTCATAGTGGGGCATCATCTGCTCACCATGGGCTGATCTATGTCTTTTATTACCATCTGGATCAGTCTTTTCTCTTACCAGACCTTCGTTGTGGTAAACCATCTTGTCTGGGTTCGTAAGCGAAGGTGCTTGAGTGGGTTCAGTCAGTTCTCTACCTATACCGATTCTCGCTCTTTCCCCTGCTTCCTCGGCTGCTATCTCTGCGTCATTGATTGCCCTACCATCTCTTTTGGCTTTATCCATCCCTGCTTGAAGATCACTTTGGGGAACCAAAGATTCATCCATCTCCTCCTGAGAGAAAGTGGATTTGTCCATCTCTTCTTGAGTCAAAGTGTCATCGACAAATTGAGCCGTTGGTGAAGCATAAGGATTGTCTGCTGGTGAAACGCCACCTTGTGGGGGGTTTGTAAAAGGTACCTGTTCGGGCTTGGGTGGAAGAGCAGGCATCCCAGCAGTTGGATCCGTAATAGGAGGTATTGGGGGAGCTGAGGGAGCTGGCTCATCAACCGAAGGGGTTCTTACCATTGGTGGTGGTGCAGCTTCTATGGCTGCATTCCTATCCGTTGGTCCCATGGCACCCGAAATACGAGCGTCCACTTCCGCTTGATTTGGTTGTGGTATCTGTGGATTAACTGAAACACCCCCAACGGATGCAACAGGTGAAGGTGGGGAAACATCCGTTTTACCATCGTTTCTTAAAACTGTGTCAGTTCCTACTGGAGGATCCTGTATAGCGCCAATCTCCCTGCCGATCTCGTCCATTGTTGGGGCGGGAGCAGGAGCATCCACTGTAGGAGCTGGAGCTGCTGGCGGGGGGCTACTAAATGCGTCACCTACAGGAGTTCTTGGTGGAGTACCCCCAATGTAATTAGGTGCAGCTGGGTTTTCAAATGCGTCACCTACGCTGGCAGTCGGAGCTTCTGCTGGAGCTGGAGCAGGAGCTGGAGCTTCCGCTACTGGAGCTTCCGCTACTGGAGCTGGGGCTGGATCTTCAATAGTAGGCTTTTTGGCTGGGATAGGGTTTGACATACTCCCAGACTGCTTTAGCTCATCTCGAAAGTTTGGGAGACTAGCCCTTCTCCTTGCTCCTGCCTTATCAAATTCATCTGGCTCATTAACTGGGGCTGGAGCTGGCTCTTCCAAAGGTCTGCCTGTAACGCCCTCGCCATCAAAGCCTGCTGGCTTTTCCTCGACAAAAGGATCATTGCCCTTAGCCGTGGTGTCATGGATCATCTTGCCCGTTGGGTCAACGAGGCTTCCGTTATCGGTAATTGCTTGAGGACCATTTGGTAGAGGTCCACCAGCTACACCTTCGGGACCCTTTTCGCCAACAGGACCTGGACCTTCGCCAGGTTCTGGGGCATCAAAGTCAGGAGCTGAGGCTCCGCCTCCCTTGCCCTTGTCCTGCATGCTAGCCATGTATTCCGCTTCGGAATTAAATCCTGGGGGTATGGCACCGCCAGCTTCGCTAGAATCTCCGCCTTGCCCTGGTACAATTAAATTGTTTCTGACTTTCTGATCTCGCTCATACGCCTCAATTTCAGCAGCCGAAGACATTTTTGGATTAGGTTTTTGTGGCGGGAAAACCTCATCCATTTCAGGTCCCTGATAATTAAATCTGGGATCTCCCGTTTCGGGTGCTACTGGTTGGGTTATAACACCATCCTCAGTGTACCCATCAAATTTAGGTTTTTCGGGTATGGCTTTTTGATTGTGCTCATGCCATGCTTCCAGCTTTTTCCTTTGAGCTCGGGTAAGCTGATCAACCGTATCTATGCCTTCCAAATACTTTCTTACCGCATCCATGCTCGAATGCGTTTCATTTACATTTATGCCATTAGATGATGAGCCAGTATTAACCGAATCCAGTATATCCTGAAGCGTATCATTCGCCATGAGATTGGTTTCTGTCCTGCGCCTCTCTCTTTTGGCTTCACGCTCTTCCTGCTGCTGATCCATGGTGGCATCATTATCAGCTGAAATTCTTTGGCGGTTGGGCTCCATACTGCCATCTATGGGGTTTACCTTTCTCGTCTCGCCAGGTCCAACCACAGACTCGTTTCTTCTTCTTTTGGCTTCTGACTTTGTCGGCTGACGATCTTCGGGCTTTTCGGTAGCTGCTGGAGCTGCTGGAGCTGCTGGAGCTGTTGGTGTCTGCTCCTCATTTATTCTCTGCTCACGGTCTGCTGGGGACTCGGGCTTATCTTTTGCTGCCTTTTCCTTCTTCTCCTCTTCCAGCCTTTCCTGTTGTGGGGACTTTACCTTATTTACGCTTTCGTCATAAACAGATTTTTCATCTTGAAGGATGTCGGGTTTACCATCTTCGTCAGCGTCATCATCGTCAGAGTCATACTTCCAGCCCTCTGTTTTCCCCTCATCATACTCGTCCTCTTGTTCAGTCCCATCAAAACCGTAGGCTTCAAAATTAGGAACCTGATGATCATCTTTCAAGAAGCCATTATCCTCGGCATGCTTCTCTTGATAGGTGTTGCCTATGTTGCCTTCCGTTGCAAAACCAAAAGCATTTACCGAAACATCCTCCTCATCTCCGCTGGTGTCTCGTATTAAAGCTCTCCTGAGACCACGATCATCTAATTTCTTATACTCAGCGGTAACATCCTTCATGAACTCCGTGCCACGGCTTTGGCATATGCGAGCCATTTTTTTGAGTTGCTCAGTGCGGGTGCCGTACATAAGCGGGTTACCTTTGTCCGTGTTTATGGAACTATCTAGAATCTGGGCAACTTTCTTTGCACTCAGAGTCTTAAGCCCTTTGGGCTGGACATAATTAGGCTCGGAAGGCTTGGGTTCACTTTTACTTTTACTTGGTTTGCCTCCTGCGAAAGGTCCTGGTCCTGTGTAATTCATAATATCTACATTCCTATACTAATGTCCTAGTTCTTGACGAACGGTTGCTTTTTGTAAGTTCCGAAAGGGGCACTCTGGAGAAACCATCTGGACACATCAGGGATGGATTTTTCCTGAGCATTCTATTAGTTATTTTCTTTTTCTTAGGTCCCCTGAAAGTGGTAGCCGAATCAATATTGTAAAGTGCGATGGCTGCTGCGAGGACATGGTCATCATGGTGACCTTGGGCTGCCTCTGGCTTACCCTTGTCATTTACCACAAATACCTTGAACTCCTGCAAAATGCCCTTATCGGGTATATCCACATTGCCATCCACAATTTCCGTGGCGAGGTGATCTATAATAGTCTTTCTGGTTATCTTGTCGGTCTGCCAGCCAAAAGCCTTTTCGACCATTCCCGTTGAACCATTGACCTTCCTCCTTTGATAAACATGTACTCCCGAATCCAAAAGATACTTAACTATAGCCAAACCGCTGTTATTGACCTCTGGTATGACAAAAGCATTTCCGTAATAACTGGCAGCTGCCTTTATCTCCTCGACTAAAACACCCACATCGACACGGGAATGGTGCAAAGCCACCATCCTGCTGGGGTGCCATACGCCATGCCAGTCCTCAAAGGGTCCCCTCCATACCTGAACGGAATGCCAGTCTGGGTCAGCAGCCAACCCCTGCATCTGCTGGTCTTCGCCCGTGCATGTATCCACAGATATCAAATAGCTCGAATCATGCTCTGGCTCGTCATAAACCAACCAAGAGCCTGCTTTATCAGGCAAAAAGCTGGCTTTGGAGGTATCCTGCAAAGTTAGCGTCCCAACCTGAGGTTTTTCGTTTTTGGCGTTATCCATCATGCTTTTGACCATATCCGCATGGAATCTAGGTCTGGATGACATAAGGAAACATTCCTCGGGATCTGATGGGTATTCCTGCCTAAACTTGGAAATATCACCATTACACTTGTCCTGAAGCACTCTTCTTCTCCAATGAAGCTGTTCGTAGTTAACTTCGAACCTTTCCATCTCCGAATGCTCATCATCGGTCATGGTTTCCTTAAACTCCTCAAGATCCTCTTCGGTCTTGAAAGGGACAACGGAATCATCAAATTCAAACCAAGCTGCGAATATCTTAGCCCAGTCATTGTTTTGCACCCAAGTTCTATAGAACCAACCCGTTGGACCATTGGGCGTAGAATCGGCAACAATCAAGGAAAGGTTGTCACCGTCATACAGTGACTGCAAATAAGCCAAAGACGGGTCTTTTGCACCCTGCATAGTCCAAAATGCGGTTTCGGTCATGTTACCGACCTGAATTGTTCCGCTTCGACCAGCGTTTTTCGACCCTGCTGTTTCCTTTCCGTAGCTGCTTCCTGACGCCAGATTTATCTCGTCTGCCAGATTGCCACCGTCCGCCAGGTTTGTTCCTGTAGCGTCCCATGGGAACAGATCGTTTTCCGCATATCTCCTGTATATCTCGAAAACTTTGTCCGATGTTCCCGCTATGTCCCCCATCAAGCTCCCGCTCAGATTCTCGTGCTTCCTCATGTGGTGGTAAGTCAGGGCTTGAGCGCATGTGCTCGCTCCCTTCTGGCGAGGCTTCAGAATAATCATTTTGCATGGTTTATCTTCTATTTGGCATTTTCTATAATGCTCGAACATACGCTTTTGGAGCGTATTTGGTACGGGTTTTATGCTTTTGCCCCGTTTGTCTTTAATCACAGCAAAGGTACTGAACCAAAGTTCAGGATCTATGCGGATAAGGTCTTCTACATTACTCAAGGTGCTTTGGGATACGGGTCGTAGTAAGCTGGTCTGTAGGAACTTGGTCCCATGGTAGCCTGCATAGCCTCTTTATCTAGTGGTCTTGGGGCAGCATTTGATATTTTTGCGTCATTTTTGGCTTTTTTTTCCATTTTTGCCATAGCTTCCGCCCCTTGTTCAGGTCTTATGTTCTTTAAATCAATTTCCTGCTCAAGTTGTATCAAGTGGTGCTCTTTTTTGCCCCCTCCAAGAAGGTCAAAGTAGTGGTGCGATGGTCTTGGGACCATCATAGTGGTCACGGGTGCCATACCGCCCTCAACTGGAGTTTCACTATAAAATCCAGTCTTGCCACGCCAATCTAAGGTGTGTGCATCGTTACCCATGTGCTCTGGTTTGCGACTTTCTATGGCATTTTTGGGCATTAAAGCTAAATTTCCCAACACATTTACTGGTGCAGCTAGTGCTCTGGATACGAAATTAGGTTTTTTGCCTGTAAACAGACCTGGGTTATCCTTACTCATCGTCTAAATCTATGTCGGATTCAAAATCCATGTTGCTTTGTGAGAACTTTTCGGCAACAGACAGTGCTGCTCTTGCCATTTCAATGTCATCTAAGTCGGATTCCTCCCACCATCTAATAAAAACAGCCTGTATTTCATTTTGAAACTGAACTAAAGGTGGTTCTGAGTCAGGCATCGGATGATTCCAGTAAGTTAGGCTCTGCTTTATCTGAAGATTCTGAATAAACTTCTAATATTTCTGTGAAATTAGCCCCTGCTCCCCTCAGTCTATCCATAATTTCAGCCTGCGACACCTGTCTTTGCTTTTCTTCGCTAACATTTATCTCGTGTCTTGTGGCTGGTTTGCCAAATCCGTACTCTAAAGTGAGTCTAGCTGCTTGCATTCTAGTTGTATGATCTGGAACCTCCGTATATTGAACGCCACGCTCTCCGTCATTTCTAGATTGGCGAACAATATGCGTAGCATTCATACCACTGCGAAGAACTGAAGTCGCTTTTGCAAAATCATCGTCTTCGAGAAACTTGTGGATATCTTCTCTAAGTCTTTTAGAAGCTTTAGACATCCTAAAAAAATACCTCTTTAAGATCTTCTAGACCAACGGTTGTAAAAGATACCTAACTACTTTTCTAATATATATTCGGGTAGCGAGTCGGATGATAGTTTGGGTACTGCGGGAGGTAGGGGTGGGGTTGCCATGGAGCATGCGTGTCCAACCGATGTTCAAACTCAAACTCGAAGTTGAAGTTCAACCTGAAGATCAACGACTTACGAGGGTTGAGCATGCGGATCGATAGTCTAATCCCACAACCGCCCCTTTCCCCGAGGGTCTTTGAAAGAAGAAAATGCACGAGTTGTGGGTAAATGTCAAGTAACGCAAATACTGAGGTTGTCACTTTACGAGCAGAGCGAGTGGCGATGTAGGACATTTAAGGCTTGTCGCCCGAAGGGTGAAAGCTCGAACAGAGCTTCCTTCAATACCCTGCATCAAGACCCAAATGATTTGCATGAATGAT
>Ga0208434_1000739_pt1 | contig 14655 bp, 11 predicted proteins | sample 13_taG_FD_184086 | JGI IMG/M metagenome (GOLD analysis project Ga0208434, IMG submission 184086) | Marine viral communities from the Subarctic Pacific Ocean - 13_ETSP_OMZ_AT15268 metaG (SPAdes) (version 2) | ecosystem: Environmental > Aquatic > Marine > Oceanic | place: Pacific Ocean | collected... | reverse complement strand
CTTCTCTTGAAACGCCGATGCATGAGTCAACTTAGATACCTTGGTATGTGCGACCCCAACGTCGATAGGAGCGGAGTCTAAAAGAGATAGAGTTGTGGTACGAAAGAAGTTAAAGTATTCATCTGCTTCCGAAAATAAAACCGCTGTATCTGTCAATATACCTAGACGGTTCTTAAAGAAGAATAGATCATTTATCTTTTTAGGAATCAAAGGATCGGTAGTGACAAACGACGGTAAAGGATTCGTGTCATCATCGCCTACTAATCGACCTGTCCAAGAAGCTACATCTATTTGATAGGAAGTAATTACACCATTAGCGTCCAAGGTAGGTACGATTTGAATCGGCATGGTTGTGTTGTCCAGCGTCGTTTTAACACCGTATCCGACATCCTCTTCCCATGAACCTTCACCAAAGTGATCGTCAACATCCTTATTATCCTTCGTTACAAACTTAACATAGTAGTCATCTTGTACGAGTTCTACATCGCCCTTGATCTTTACTTTAAATCCGTTAAAGCACTTTTGAGGAAGCTCGGCTATGCTCGATACTTCTTTGTAAATAACGCCTAAAGCTTGATCAGACAGACCGTCGGTTACACTGATGTTAAAGTCGGTGGTAGCGTGGCTAACTTTCAGTAAATTACCGCGAACCATTACATGCTGAGCAATACTGCCTAATCGTACATTACCTGTAGCTGCCGCTCCTGATCCGCCTCCACCACTAAATGTTAACGCGATTGTAGCGGAGGTATATCCTGATCCTGCTTTAGTAATTACAACTTCACTAACTACTCCTCCATTTAAAGATGCGTAACCCTCGGCTCTTATGCCGCCTCCTCCTGGATTAGGAAATGTAACATCAGGCGGTGAAGTGTATCCGCTACCTCCGTTTGTTACAGTGACGCTTGCAACGGAGCCTGTGGTTTCTAAAGTAACATCCAACTGAGAAGCGATATATTCAGTATCTGCAGCGCTACCATCCCCAGCACTACCTCCCGTTGAATCTGTACCTGAGCCCTGCCCGTCACCGCTTCGATAAGTGAACTTCTCGTCATCAATAAAAATATTATATTCTTTACTGTAATCGCCGAGTTTAACGAACACTAAAGCTTCGTATTCTAACGCGTCAGAAACGTCGCTTGTCATCTCTATTGCTTTATTCGTATTAGCAACAAAGGTATAATCCGCTACAGTCAACGCTCTAAGCTGCGACAAAGGAGAAGTAATACTGTTTAAATATGGTTGAGCTGATACGCTTACATTCGTAGTAATCGCGTTACCTGTAGTTACATCTACGATATTAACGCTCGTTGTACCGCCGTTGTGGTTGAAGATCATCGCGTGTTTATTCTGCGGATCACGATCAACAAAATGTATGAGAGCGTCGTCTTCAAGCGTCGTACCTAACCCCTTTATCAATTCGCGATGGGGGCGTTTATTAAGGCCGTCCACTACCGAACTAAAGGCGTTTATTTGTTCTTCAGCTTGACCAGGGTAGCGAAGGTTATCAGGCTGTTGTGAAACGCCTTGTACAAGATTCGGTACAGATGTGGATATTAAAGGCATTAGCGATCAAGTACGCGTTTTACATCGTAGTTATCAAAGATCGTTCTATCGGCGTTCTCGCTGTCGCTATCAACCGCTAAAGCTTTGGCTATGATCTCATCGCGTAAGGTAAAACCTTCGATCTCCTGTGCGCCTAAATAACGATTAGCAAACTTACGGGAAGATCTTGTAATAATATATGTTCTAAATTGTTGGGGTAGTTCTTCGAACTCTAACTCAAAAGTGATAGAGACATCTAGATCGCTAGTAAATGTATAACGATGATTCTTGCGATCATATAGTTTAGTGCCTCTTTGAACGACGTCTATATCGGTATATTTATTAACCTCAGTATCGACCTTCAATGTATTGTTTGGGAGATTGATTTTATTCTCAGCCGTGCGTACAAGAGGATATTCATGCTCCGTGTTGTAGTGCCAGCCTTCCGACTGTATCTCCCGGCTGACTTCATCAAGCACATTCAAAGCTGTAACGACAGAAACAGGAAGACTATTACCAGGAGATGTTATAATCGAATTAACTGGAGATTCTCCAACGACTCCGAGCATCGTGTTTACTGCTTCAAGCTTTGTAGTAAGTGCCATAACTAAAATATTTAAATAAAGGAAGTGAGCGGGTGCGAGGTAAAACGAATGAAAAAACCACGCACCCGCCACACAACCAAGAAAAGAACTACTTCTGTAATTCGATAGCACACTCAGGACGGAGGATTCCGTGGCCCATTGCGTACTTCGCTACAAACAAAGTTCCTTGACGCTCAATCTGATACTCAGACTCAGTAGCAAGATCAAGCAGTTTTACTGTACCTACAGCAGCAGGGTGAGCAACGATACCAAGCGAGTTGGTGAAGTCGCCATCATAACCTACTCCTCCAGCGCCGAATACATCGTTAGATCCACCAGCGTCAACTCCTGCTCCACCTGACAAGTCAGTTGAAGGTAAGTGATTGGACTTGTAGATAGTGATGCCAGCTACTTGAGGGATGCTTCCTGATGCGATAGAACCTAATCCTCCAACGTCTTTATTGACGGCGGAAGTGTTGATTACGAGTGAACCGCTGCCACCTGTGATCAACTTGTAGTATTCTTGAGGACGCAGAACTGCGAATCTTCCGTCGGAAGGAACGTCGTTTTCGTCGAGCTTTTGAGCAGCAGTAAACAACGCAGCGACAAGTTCAGCTCCTGTTGGATCTGTGTTGTCAGCGTCATCAGAACTGTCAGCTCCTGTTCCCATTGCGTTAGCAGAAACGTCAAGGATTCCTCCAAGTTTTCCACCTGTTACATTAGGAGTAGTTTCGCGAGCAGCAGCGATGAAGACTTTAGCAAGAGCGCTATCAAAGCGAAGTGCCAAAGCTTTACCAAGCTCGGAAGCGTAGACGGAACGGATGTCGTAGTGATTCTTTACGTCGTCAATGTTTGACAAGAAGGTAGAAGCGAGAAGGACGTCATCAATAGTGATAACCTTTTCGTTCTTCTTGATGTCGCTCAAGTAACTGTTTCCAGAATCAGCGATGTTTTGACCAGGAGTGTAGTAAGAAGCGGAAGCAATACCTGTAACAGGGAACTGAGCGCTTTTACCATTCTCGATGGTGCGTACTGTGTGAAGACTTTTAAAGATGTTATTCTCTTCAAAGGTCGTTAGGATTTCGCCAGCAAACTTCTTCAGGAACAATGCGTTAACATCGCCCGCTGAGTTAATCTGACCGACGCGTGATGGATCTGTATCTCCATTAGCCATGATTATTTATCTCCTTATATTTAGATTATTGTTAGTGTTTAGCTGACTTCTCGCGCCGATTTCGTTCGAGGTTATCCTGCGCACAGGGCAACGACTTCTGTCTTTGTTAGATGTCAAAATTGTTATCTCCTTCCTCCGGGTGTAAAATAGAAACCGACGATCATCGGCAACACGACGGAGCATTCAAAGAGGCAGAGGTGTCCGCTTGTAATGACCATAGCGGTTTGCTCTGCTGGAAAACTGAGGAGCCCGAAAAGAATTTCTGTTCGCCCTTCCCCTGTAATGTTTGTTGTACTGAGTATTGGGACTGACGGATAAACCGCTGTGAGGCATGTGACGAAGGCGATGACTCCCATTCCGATAAATGCGAGCATCCGGCGAGTAGCGCGAGTAAAAGCACCCCCATCACCACTGTTAAGACTCTCTTGAAACTTGATTGCATATTCATTATTTCGCGCCTCCCTCGCCATTTCCAACTCGTACTTATGTTGACGACTATCCACGATCATACCAAAGACCCCTTTTAAAAGCGATCCCATCGCGGCGCTTCCGCCTCCTGTAAGGAATAGTGTCAACAGTTCAAACATTGTTAAAAGTTAGACACCGCCAAACGACGATCCACTTCGTTATGATAAGCTTTATCTCCGCTCTTATAACGAGGATCTTGCATAGCCCGACTGACTTCCTGCATCGATTGATACGGCATTGTGGAACTTCCGGTAGTACTTCCGCTGACAAGCTTCGGTCCCGTCGCACCCACTTCGGATTTATAACGCGCATATAATCCTTTGACTGCAAGCTTTGCTTGTTGGACAGTACCGTTATTCACCACTTCGTTAAATGCGTTAAACTCATCATCATCAAGACTGTCACCTGCCCATTGAGCCATCGCTTCATACTCGTCTCCAGCAGCGGATTGAATGTCGCTTATCTCGGCGTTTTCAAGTGACTCTTGTCCAGCTTTGAAACGATCCACAAGCTCGCGGCTAATACCCACTTCTTCCAAAGCTTGATAAGTTTCATCAGTAATCTCACCGCCGCTTTCAAAGTATTTAGTAGAAGCGTCGTTAACACGGCTTTGTAACTCCGTAAGATCTTGTTGAGTTTCTTCCGATTCATTCTCTTCTGTTGTTTCTTCTTGTTCTTTTTCTTCCTCCCCTGCTCCCATCTTCTTTTCAAGTTCCGAGTAAGCTTTCGCCATATCCTCGGCAGACTCAAACTTTTCAGGTAGCCATTCAGGACGATCAGCTTGTTGCTCTTCCTGTACTTCAGGCTGTTGTTCGACAGCTTCTTCTTGTGGTTTCTCCTCTGGTTCTACTTCGTTTGTAGTAGGTTCGTTGATCTCTACTTTTTGGTAATCACCCATCGTTTATTCCTCTTGTTGTGTTGGTTGTTGTGGTTGTTGTTGGTTAGCCATTGCATTGATAGCGGGTCCCATTGCTGGCGCTCCTAACTTCTGAGCCATCTCCATCATTTGAGCCTGCTGCATGGCTTGTTGAATTTCTTCTTCTGTCTTAATCAAACCTTCGGTCTCGATTCCTAACGCGGTTGCCCTGCGTTTAAAGTAGTCGCTTACATTGACGTACTCAGCGATAGCTTGTGGCCCGACGACTTGACTCGCTCCTGCCAGGAACATATCCAATCGATTCAAATCGTTACCACGACCCAATGCCTCAACGCCTGTTACAATCGTAGGCTTGACTATGTCCTTAGGTAGTTTAGGTAGACGATCCTTCCTGCCCATGCGGTCCATCAAACGCGATACAAGCGGAAGCTGGAACTCCTGTGACAAAATAGAATACAGCCCGCCGAGAGCCGCCTCGAGTTCTTGTGATAACATACGTATTTCCTCGGCGGTAACTCGCTCTGCGTCTCTAACGACGTTGCTGTTTAAAAGAAAAGCGTGACTTAATCGATCTTGGATCTGTGCCATGACCTGTTGAGCTACGCGAAAGTCATTGAACTTATTAAGCTGAAGAACGGACACATCGCCGTCGGAACCCTGAACGATTGCACCGTTTGCTGCTTCCGCTAATGTCCTCGCTCTGGTCGTACCGTTAGGATTGACCATGAACAATACCTTCGCCGCAGCAGCGGAGCCTTCAACGATAGCTTGAGTTAATGACTCTAAAGACTTTAAATCACCGATGTACTCTTCGACTATACCGCGACCATAATCCTCGCCGTCAATACGTGTATAGCGTAAAGGTATCCAAGGTGACTTGTCGATAGAATACGATCCTTTCGACGATTCAATGACGATACCTTTAACATCCTGCTGGACATAGAACTTATTATCTTCCCTGACAATCGAAGTGTATAAATCGCATGTATTATCTTTGGACTCTTTATATACTTCTTGTCTTACTTCTTCAGGTAACATCATTGGAGCTACCGTTTCCTTCACAGCTATGTGCGTAACATTACCCATAGGGTCACGCTTAACGACATATCTATCAGGACGGAATACTCGCATACCTCCTTCGTCAGGAAGATATAGTAAAGTATTACCTGTAATTAGTAGATTCTTTAACGCCTCAAAAACTCCTACTCTAAATGCTTCTACTTCAACCTCTTGCGACACAGCTCGCTCGACTTCACTCAAAGCTTTCTCGAGATCCGTGCGTAGCTGTTCCCCTTGTTCTTCACCCATCTCAGCTTTCGCTTTGTCGAGTTCATACCGATCAATGACCAAGCGGAAGAACGGAGCGTTAGGCGGAAGCAAAGCCATAAGTAACTTCGATGCTAAGTTGTTTACACCCTTCGCTCCAATACCTTGGAACGGAGTGTAGTACTTAGTGTGTGGACCGTGACCTTCGGGCGGCAGGACATACGGAAGGGTTAGTTCCGATGAAGTCCTGGCACGATCAAGAAATGTCCACCGCGTATTCTCTAACGAAGTGTAGAGGCTTTGAGCCGTTTCGTAATGCATACTTACTTAGGAAGATTTACACCAGCAGTTCCCTTAGCCATTCCTCCCATAGAAGGACGCGTAAGTTGTGCTGTACCTCTTTTACGTTTAACCGTAGATCCACCGCGTTTGGAAGCTTGAGCAGGCTGTACGCGTTCGGCTGTCGCCGCAGGTGGAGGCGGTGGTGGAGGAGGAGGTGGAGGTGGTGGAGGAGTTGAGCCGCCCATGCACATAATTATACCTTTGTTGAAATGATTGTTGTATTTTGTTCTTCGTAAACGTCTTGTAGAAACTCTACGACTTTCCTCTGACCAACCTTCATCCATATCTCGCGCTCACTATCTTTAGGATCAGGACAACGAGAAGGAAACCGAGCATCCAAGATGTCGAGCAAATCCTTACTAAGGTCGGGTAGTTTTCTGTCAACAGAATTTTCCACTATATTATATATTTAATGGTTCAAAAGCTTTTGGTCGAGACAAATCTTCGTCCAAGTCTCCCGTAACCTGATGAATGATATGGGAATAGTTACGCTTCTTAGCGGGTGTAAACTCCTCAGGCATCCATAAATATGTTAGTTCTTTTTTCTTTTTATTATATTGTCCCTTACGAATTAAGTACGCCATCCACGCATTTGTTAACGCGTCTTCTTCCGATAACCCTGCCTTTTCATACGCCTTCATAACCGTCGCCCATGTCGCACCTTCATCGTCAAGCATACGCTTTGCTCTAACTGTGCCTACACCTGGTACGCCTTTGAATCCGTCAACAGCGTCGCCCGCGATCGTCTGCATCAAGTGATAGGCATTCGCTTCTTCTTCGTTGATCTCATGCATCTCATCGCGATTGAAGTCGTAGAACTTACACGGGACTCCTTTGAAGTCTTTGTCGATAGACACGATGATACGCTCGTCGTTTCTATCGGGTCGTTCAGTCGCGAGTATAGCGAGCACATCATCCGCCTCTAGATTAGGATAGATAACTGTACCGTATTCCTGGTCGAGCCATTCGCGTATAGGCTTTAGTCCTATCGGTGCAAACTTAGATCGACGATTAGCTTTGTAATCAGGGAACAGTTTACGGCGGAAGTTATTGCGGTCACTTATAGCTAAGATGTAATCATCCGCATTTGTTTTCTCCTTAAAGGATACCAATCGATCTACGATCCATTCCTTGGCGATGGCTAGGTCGCTTTGTACTGTCCATAGTTCTTCTTCCCATTGGAAGTTTGTTTGTGCGATGAATGCGGATTGGTACGCGAGTACATCGCCGTCTATTAATAGTGTCGTTTTCATTTGTAATATATGCTCCAGTTATCTTGGTATTTTTTGTATTTACTTTTGCTGTCAGGTTCCGGGTTTAGCTTGATCGATTTACTTGTCAACTCATCTCTTGGTATCATCCACCATGTATCTTCAGGACTTACATAACAAGCGACAACATCGACATCACTAGACAATTCCGACTTGCCCGTGCATCCCGATGCAGTTACCACATTATATGATTGCCCCTTGCGGAAGCTTGTGGATTTAACTTGTACTCTGAGGTCACCTGCGGGGCAGGCAAGCAGACAATCCCAGGGCATTGGAGTGATTGACAGATGTGGCTCAAAGTCGCGTTCCAAACAAGCGACAATGAACTTGTATTCCGCAATCGTGCCAATGCGTTGGGCGTTAGATGAAGGCATATACTAATGGGTGTCGGCCCAAGTATAACCAATTTTGTACTCGCCATCAAGTGGACATCTCATCTTCAGATGCTTACCTGTCCATCGGAGTGCACGAACTGCCAGATCTCCGTAGCGTTCAGCCCTGTCCTCGACTACCTCCGCTTGGAACTCGTCGTGGATGTTCGCCACAAACGCGTAATGCTTACCGATCTCCCACGCGTTACCAGCGAGTTGGTTGTGTAACATGATCAAAGCCTGCTTCATAACGACAGCTCCCGCTGATTGTAGCAGAGTGTTTAATGCAGAATGCTCGGATCTTATCGGTAATACGCGACCATCAATACCGCGTAGTCTGCCGTGCTTTCTTACCCGATCTTCCACTTCGCTCTTTAATCGAGCTAAAGCGGGCAGTGATGCCAAGAATCTTTTCTGTAATATCTTACCATCTCTCGCTGTACCTCCGACTATGTCGCCGATACGAACGGGACCTGCTCCGTATAAAAAGGCGTAGATAAAAGTCTTAGCTTGATCACGTGTTTCCAATCCCGCTTTCTTTTGATTATGACTATGGATGTCTCCCGTTAGCAGTTCCTTAGCGTAGTTACCACCGTCATAAATAGCGAGGTAATGGGCAAGCATTCTCAACTCGAGTCCACTTGCGTCACAACCGACAAGCTTGTATCCATCTCCGGCTCGGAATAACTCACGACATTCCTTGCCGTAGGGAGCGCGTACTGCGGGTACTTGTGCGACGTTGGGAAACGAATGTGTACATCTACCTGTCACGGTTCCTCCTGAATTGACACGCCCGTGGATGCGTCCGTTTCTTACGCAGTTTAACCAGGAGTTATCTCCTTCGTCTAACATCGACAGACGCTTGGATACCATAAGGTACTCGTTTAACTTTCGAGCAGATGGATGATCTATTGCTTCCAATACACTTTCATCTATCTTTGGTTTTCCGTTAGGAGTAAATGTCTTTGGTTTCCATCCAAGTTCCTTCAAGCGATCTGCTATCTGATCACGACTGCTGGGGTTAAACGGTATCTGTTTTGTTTTGTTCTCTAGTCTTACCGCGTTCTTAACTAGAACTTGTTTAAGATTCCTTACTTTTAAAGCCTCTTTAATCTGCTTTTGAGTATCGGCGACTATAACTTCTATCCCTTTCTCCCATTCAATCTCGAGCTTCCATCCCAACGGAGTCTTCATCTCTTCGACTACAGGTGGAAACATCTTTTGCAGGTCGTCTGTCAGCTCCGCCCTTCTCGTCGTTAATACGCGTACAAGTTCTCTAGCTTTATCCTCATCAAACGCGAAGCCACGAAACTCTTGGGCTCGCATCAATCGAGCGAAGTTGTGCTCGATGTTCAACATCTTGGTAGCTGGATTCTCTTGTCGTAAGTATTGACCGACAGCAGCGGTTAGGATCGTATCGTTCTCACAGTATAACTGCATGTCTTTCGAGAACTTATCAAATGATTCCTCCCCGAACTCAATCTTCTCCATACCTAATCGATGGCCCCAAGCTTTCAGACTATGCGATCCCATCAGTTCAGAAGGGAAGTCTTCACGGACAGCATCAAGTAATGCAATGTCGCTATCCACCGCACGACAAGATACCAATGTATCCAAGATCCGTGCCTTAGGTCGCCAAGGGTATAGCTTCTGTATCGCAGGAATGTCGAAGTTTATTACATTGTGACCGACGATGGTAGTCGCCCTGTCTAATTGTCGTAGTCCTTCTTCAATAGAAGTTCCGCTATAGGTGACGATCTTTTCGGATTGTGGTTCGTAGATAGAAATACAATGAATGACTTCTAAATCTGTCAGTAGTGTGAAGTCCTCAATCGCGTTGGTTTCTATGTCGAAGTATAATGTCAGTGGTTTACTCATCGTTTAAAAAGGATTCGTATCCACCGTTTGATTGTTAGTATTAATAGGTCTAAACCCCGTTGTATCCTTGTCATTTAATCTCCCTGTATGTTTGTTGAAGTAAAGCGTACCCGCCTCGCCTGTGTCGCCACTGAAACGATTCTTTAATACGCGTAGTTTTGTTTGGTTTGCTTCTTGTTCCGATTGTTGATTACGCTCCAAGCCTATCACCATGTCCGACAACTGAGGTATCGCATGAGATCCTCGCAGATGTGACAGGGATGTGGCGTGTCCTTCTTCGTGTCCACCGCCTGGTGGTCGCTTCAGATGACTGACAAGAACCATTCCGCATTGAGTCTCCTCAACGAGCGACCTTAGTCTCGTCATGGTATTGTCGATTAAGCGTCGTTCATCATCGCCGTCAAAGCCACTCACTACAATCGACAGGTGATCAAGGAATATCCATTTACAGTTCAGTCCTTTGCATAGGTATCTGATGCGATTTAATAGATTATCCGAGTCACAACTACCGAAGTGATCGTAAGTATAAAAGCGTCCGTTACCTACCGTCTCTTCGAATACAGGTCGTAACGCTTCATGATGAACATCGTCTTCAAGATGCAATTGTTTATTAATATGTAGTCCCATGATTCCCAAGGCTGTCCGTCTGACACTCTCCTCGAGCGCGATATATCCTACCGTTTGTTCCTGCTCTAATAGATGATATGCTATCTCCCTACAGAACAACGACTTACCTATCCCTGAACCCGCACACAATGTTACCAGCTCTCCTCGTCTCAAACCAAATGTCATTCGATTTAATTCGTCGTAAGGATACGGCACTGTCTCCGCGTTGTTTACTTCGGTAATCTTTTCCCATAGTTCTTCGGCCCCGACGATTCCATCAGGACGATATTCCCGTGCTTGCCATACAGCATCCACTAACTCCTTTGAGCGGTTAGCTACCAGCATATCATTCGGATCTTTTAACGGGAGCTCTGCTATCTTCGCCTTACCTGGCGTTAATAACGCCGCACATTCCGTCGCTCCCTTACGCCCCACATCGTCCATGTCGTACATAAAGATCACTTCTTCAAAGCGTTCCAGCCAATCAAGCGCTTGTGATACATGATTCTTTCCTGACTGTGCTCCATGCGGAATGGAAACGACAGGCCACTTGTGTCCGAATGCCTGACTTACAGATAAAGCATCGATCTCACCTTCAGTCACTACGACCTTTCTTCCACCGTCACGCCATAAATGCTGACCATATAAGCCGACTAACTCGCCTCGTATCTTGAATGACTTATCTGCGAATCTGATTTTCTGACCGACGAGTTTACCGTCACGACTACGATAGTTTGCTACCTGTGCTTGCTCTCCGTTTACTATCGCTGTTTGGTATCCCCATTTGCGACAAGTAGCTTCCGTTAAGTTTCTCCGGTTAAGATTAGTATATTCTCCATTGTGTATAAATGTTGATTGTTGGGTTTCTTGTTGTGGTTCCATTCGTTTATTGGGTTGAACTGTTTCGCCACAGCTAAAACAATGAGTGTGTCCATCTAGATAGACTGATCGGGCATCACTTGACCCGCAAGTTGGACACGGCGTGTGCATTTCTTTGTATTCAGCCATGATTTTGGTATGGTTTTATCACAGTATTTTATTCCTTTCTTTTCGCACCACATAGCATATGTAGTCTTACTGTTTTTTCGTATTTTATTTGATGCATTTTGAAAGCAAAGACGGACATCGAGTTCGGGATGTTGTTCTTTGATCAGCAAGTGCTTCGTTCTATCCTCACTTTTCCATAGCCCTTTAGTCTCAACGATGATTCCATTAGGTAATATAAAGTCAGGCGTGTATGTAGCTTCTCGCATATAATTGATCTTCAAACTTTCGTACTCGAACTCGATGCCCAACCGCCTCAAATAGTCAGCGGTCTTCGCTTCAAATCCAGAACGAAAATTAGAAGTCCGCTGCGAGCGGTTTGTTCTCCTCTTTCGTTTCGGCATTAGGTTTTTCTTCGGAGAACTCGTAACTCTCTCCGCCATGTGTGTAACCGTTCTCTTCTGATGTGAAGTCGAATTTACCACCGCCTGAAACCTCTGCTAATTCAATAATCTGTACAGCGTGTGGTTCAAGTGTGATTCCAAATCCGTGTTGTCCGACAAACCAAGGACGTACTTTAATTCCTAGTTTTATCCGGCTGCCTCCTCCGACAATAGTGTCATCAGTGATTGGGTTACCTTGTGAATCGTGACGAGCGACTGATAGCGTGTAAGGTTTATTATTCCGATCAATACCTCCTGCTTTCAATTTCGTCTTGATGTAGTGATTGCCTTCAGCGTCGATCTTAAAAGGCGTTTCTGCTTTCTTTAGTTCCTTACCTTGCTTCTTACATTCTGCATCGTAAGCTGTGTCATAGATAGGCTTTAGCTGAGTTTTTAATGCCTCCCAATCTGATTTCTCCAGGACTAATTCACAACGGTAAAGACCGTGCTCTCCGTCGTATTGTCCCTTTGAAGGATTAGTAAGCCAGCAATAACGAGCTGTACCTATAGGTGTGGTTAGTGTATTCATGGTTGTTGTTATCTCCTTTTATGCGAAGAAGTATTGTGAGTCTAACACGTCCGTTGGATCTAACTTTCCATAAGTCGGTAGCTCAGGTAACTCCTTCTCTGTTTGTGTTGAGATCTCGTCGCGAAACTTTGCGAGTTGATCAGTAGAAAATATATCGGCTGTAGTCTCTCTTGTTAACTGTGACAACTTATCACAATGCGTTGAGTGCGTCGCAAAAGAATCGTGTACCATCGCCAATGCCTCAATGCCTGCAGCTTTCGCCTTGGTCGCTGTCTGTTGAGCGACGCTTGCATCGAGACTGTGAACGAAGTTAGGACTAATTCCGTTTGCTTGTCGTGTTTTATCGACACCTAACTGTGGTTCCCGGCATTTAATCCAGGAAATCTTATCGCCCAGCAGTGTCTGTATTCGTACTGTTTTATTGTTAATGTAGTTCTGTTTTATTTTAAATCCTGATGGAGTCGTCCAGGTAATCGGCTTATCTTCCTTGCCTAAGATCCTGACAGTTTGTTGTAACCACTTCATGACCTCTGTCGGACGCTTCATGCAATCGTTCATCGCCTGCCATACTAACTTATTTAAATAGCCGATTGCTTCCGTCGCTTCATATCCGAAAGGATCGAGTGAGTGAGCCATGCATTTATCGCGATACCAATCGCTAATCAATTCACGACAGGAATATTGTGTCCCACCATAAGGCTTAACCATCACAGGTTGTTTGGTTGTCTTGCGATCAATACCAAACTTGAGCCACGCCGCCGCAACATGATTACCTTTCTCCATATGCATCTTCAACAACTCATTAACACGGTCACTTACATATGTGTAGAGATCGGCAGGCTGTTCAGTTGCGACGACGTTAGTGGCTCGTCCTCCTATTTCATCACGACCGAGCAAGCTGAGTATTTGAATACCGTTATTAGACGCGTCCATAGCACAAGGAAGTTTAGTTTCAAAGCCATAGCCTTGCTCCAAGTAACGCGACCATTCACGACAGAACGCTAAGAATTGCCACGGTTCTTCCGCAGCTTGCCACCAGTCATTCACTTGCGGGTCTTGGTGTACTTCTTCGATTTCTTTGCGTCTGCTATTCACCCACTCAACTCGCTCGTCGAATGTCAGTTTGTTGTGTCCAAAACAGTTTGCTCCGTGGATCGCCAACCATCGTGCATCAGCGTCGTTGTTTATTGTTTGCGATGTAGCAAAACGTAACAAGCCTTTCGATAGGTCGGTCCCTTGCGGAGATAAAAAATAAGGAATAGGGTACATGCGACCCCTGAAATCTAAATGATGTGGAAAGTATATCGTTTTATCTTCGAATCTTTCAGCCGTCCATAGCGTCTTCATAATCATCAAACGCTTGGATCTCATCGCAATGTTCAAACGATGAATGCTTCCACACTTACGACTAAACTCCTTGGCTCCGTCTTCATCGTCGTCATACTCGGGCTTCCATACAGGTAACTCATAGTCTTCACGACGTATCATCTCACCAATCTCTTTATTGTTTTGCCACGCCCATTTAGCGATACCTAGAATGTCTTCGTTTACCTCCCATTTGGTCGCTTGTAAATGATTGACCCCATCGACTACAGGTTTCATCGCGTCAAAGTCCAGCGAGTTCATGTACTTATAGTCGTGACACTTAATAAAAGATAACGGCGGAACTCCCTCAATATCGTTATAGCCGCCAACCCAAATAGACGACCATTGCTCAGGGAGTTCCACCGTTGGTAACCACAGAGGTTTCAAAATTTCTTGGTCCTTATTATACTCAGCCATCCACTCAAATAATTCATCGGTAGCTGTAACATGAAACACACTCTGCTTGCGTATACCTATAAGTTTAAATGCGATAAGATGCGTATTGGCTCGTATCAATTCCAATAACCATGTACCCATCATCGTCTTTTCACGACGAGTCCATTGTCTCCAAGCTTCGATATGGCCCTTCTTTGCTTCGCCTCTTTCATGTGCCAGGAATGCTTCGCGTTGTCTGCGATATGAAGCGTTCTTATTCTTTTCCACATCCTTTTGTGCGTAGTAAAAGACTTTAGGATATTCCTCCTTCAATCTTTCATAACGGATCTCATCTTCAATAGCAGTAGCGATACGAATAGATGCCGAGGTTAAAGGACGACGCTCACTGATACCATCAAGGACGCATTTAAACGCCAACAAGCACAGCTTTCTCGTATCCATGTCCCATACCAATGGCATCCAAACGGGTACAGCATGCGGATGTTTACGATGATAATCAAAACGCTTTTCTACAGCATCAATAAACAGCGGTAAATAATTACGCAACAATCGCTGA